>Ga0194120_10002143_pt1 | contig 34406 bp, 22 predicted proteins | sample TA2MahCa65mmetaG_FD_148642 | JGI IMG/M metagenome (GOLD analysis project Ga0194120, IMG submission 148642) | Freshwater microbial communities from Lake Tanganyika, Tanzania - TA2015019 Mahale Deep Cast 65m | ecosystem: Environmental > Aquatic > Freshwater > Lake | place: Tanzania: Lake... | reverse complement strand
TTCAAAATAATTTACAATATTATTTACAAGAGTTAATTAACAAGGCATATTATAAAACAATTAAATATTTAATTAGAATCAAATTAATAACTCTTGAATATATTGATTCAATAAATACTAGTGAATGTATTATGGAATTTGTAAATCAATATAAATTATCGGATGTTATTTCCAAATTAACACCCCAAAAAATAGACGATTTATTAACTAATTATTTGGCTATGATCATGTATCAAATATTGGAACATGAAGATGTTAATAATTTTAGAGAATTGAATTTGGTTGAAAGATGTCAAAAAGCATATTATTACATATTCCTAACAAAATTATTATTAAAACTAGATCAACCAGAATTAATACAAAGTGATTATATACATCATTTATTGACTATTCAAGAAGTAGAATTTCCTCAGAATGATTCAAAGTATATATATCATATTATAATTGATTATGTTAAGATATGTAAACAAAAAAATATTAATATTGTATTGTTGGATAATATTATCGAAAAATATCCTCAAATAATTCTTCTTACAAACAATTTAACTCAAATAAATTTAATTCCGATAGATAGATTAATCTATTATTTAAAATCTGATTTAATAACTCCTGAAATACAAGATACTATTTTGAGTCAAACTGATAATCTTGATATAATGTTAGAAAATGTAATGATTGAATCTAAATTTATATCTGAAAATATGACATTAATCAACAACTTAATAAAATATAATATTGACATATATATCAATTTTATTACTCATAATATTTGTCTTGACACATATTTGTATGCAACAGATAACAACGATGATTACATTATATCACAGATATCTCAAGAATATTTGTCATCTGAATTAATTAAAAAATTCATTGATACAATTCCGATAGAAAAAATTGCTGAAAATAATACCAAAAATAGACCCAAAATAGTTAATTTTCTGTCAAAATCATATTTAGAACATATATTATATAAAAAAAGTTCAACTATATTGATTACCAAATATAATTTGGGAAAATATCTTATTGGATCATTTGCAGAATTTTTTACAAATATTGATTTTGACAGTATTATTGAACTAGGAAATTTTATCGATATTGTTGATGAATATAATAGAAATATTTTCATGATATTATTAGATAAATTTCCATCAGAGATCATAAATTATTTTGAGACAAATAAAAATGTTCAAAAATATTTAACTCATGTTGATAAAGATGGAAATAATTTTCTATTTTACATTGTTAAATCTCATAGACAACTTATTGAAAGAACGATCAAAATATATACGAATTTCAATAATTCGTCGTTAAACTATACGAATTTCAATAATGAAACATTATTGATGTATGCGATCAAACACAAATCATATGTTGATATAATTATACAGAATACCCAATTTGAACAAAATTATGTATATCATAATTCAGGATCGATATTATCATACTGTATACAATATGGAGATTCTGAATTATTTGATAAGTTGATGAATTGGAAATATTTAGCAAAGAATATAATTAATAATACTACCTGTGTTATTGAAGTGTTTGATTGGAAAACATCAAAATTTGTAACCAAACAAGTGTCATTAATTACATATGCTGGAATTAAAAATAGTGATATATTTAGAAAATTCAAACAGATATGTTTTTGGGATATGTTATATCAATATAATCCGAATTCATTTCAGATATTTTTAGAAAAATTTGGAGATCAAGTTAAATTTGATATGGAATTTATAGTTAATAATGCAGTTTACCAACCATATTCGTGGTGGATATTTGCGAACAGTAAATATTTTAATTCAGAACAATTTGATATGATAAAAAATAGATACACACTTCCTCCAACATTAAGAATTGGACATTTAGATGAGATATCTCATTTTGTTCAAACTACTAACGAATATGAAAGTTCATTAGAAAACAAATGCAAAATATGCATGATAGGAAAAGTTAAGATTATGTATGGTTGCCATAAACATTTTGTATGTGTGAGTTGTGCAATTGGAACAACAAAATGTCCATGGTGTAGATTTGATGATATTAATACTATTGTCAGAATATTTGATTAAAAAGTTGATTTTTATTTTGTTTATTACTAATCATATAATATTTCATTATATGAATAGATTTGTGCCCATTGATAAATTAATAGAAAAATGTTATCATGAAGAAAAATTAGATACTGATGAATTTTGTGATTTATTTGAATACTTATTAGAAAATAATAATAGTAGATATTACAGAAATGGATTTTATGTGGTCATGAAAAAAAAGAATGTTTTTGTAACTTGTCAAAATATATTAGATAGATTAATGTCGTATGATAGTTGTGATTATGATAAAAAAATATTTAAATTAGCATGTCAATTGAAATTTGAAAGTTTGATTCGAAAATTTATTAAACAAAAATTTAAACTTACTCACGAATGTTGTTATGATGTTATTATGCTAAATAATCTTGAGTTATTCAAATTAAGTATTATTATTACCGGATGCAAATTTGACACTAAATTATTGGAACATGCTTGTTATTATAATTCATTAGATATTATTAAGTATTTACTAAACAATAAATTATTACCAAATAAAAAATGTTTTCAAAATCTTATTATTGGAAATTTAGAAAAACATCAATATTTTACTGTGCCTACATTAACTAAAGAAAAATATGAATCTTTGACTATTGCACAAAAAAGAGAGATGCCAATGGTGTATGATACCATATATAAATATAGAGATTATTTTGGTCGTCATCATTTTAAAAAAATGATCGGTAGCAATGATTATCGAACACAAGTAGTAAGTGATTGTATTGATTTGTTAATTCAATATAATTATAAATTGACACAAGAAGATATTATCAATTGTATTAAAACTCATGTTAAAATTAGTAATCTTGATCATATAAATATTAAATCAAGTTCAGAAATTTTGGATGCATATATAACATATAATTTTCCAATATCAAAAAAAATAATAAAAAATATATCATCTAACATAAATGAATTGATTAATGCATGTCAAAATTCTAGTTTAACTATAGTAAGGCAATTAATTAAGAAGGGAATCATACCAACTCAAGAATGTCTACGCGTAGCATGTTCAAGAAAAACTAATCTTCCAATGATTCGATTTCTTATTGAAAAACATAATCTAATTCCTGATGAAAAATGTATCAAAGAAATAATATGTTTGATTTCTAATAAACAAGCATCATATTTATTGGATAAATATGTTAAGAAATTTGAAGAGAAAGTTGAGAAAAAGAAACTCAAAGTTGAAGATGATTCTGAAAATATTTCTAGTATAGATTCTGAAGTTCCTCAAAAAATAGTTCCCAAAAAAGCTCCCCAAAAACAAGTTCCCAAAAAAGTAGAATCTGATTCAGATTCAGAATCAAATTCTGAATTAGAAGTTCCTCAAAAAATAGTTCCCAAAAAAGTTCCCCATAAAAAGGTTTCTAAAGTAGAATCTGATTCAGATTCTGAATCTAACTCAGAATTAGAAGTTCCTCAAAAAGTAGTGCCCAAACTTAAACCCAAGAAAGCAGTTCCCAAAAAAAACTGAAAAAAAATTATTTTATCACAAATGTTTTATAATATTAGATGAGACGAAGAAGAGTTCCAAGACCTCGCCAGCCCAAACAAGCCATACCTTATAGTGTCTGGAGTGATGTCATTAATAAAATGGTTGATCATGATATCAATAAAATAAATATAATAACATCTGAAATAACAGAATTATCCAAACAACACACTGTAGATATTGGTCTAGGTGTTTCTTTTGTTAATTATCTTTTAATTACATTAAATAATCATAATGAAGAATATGAATTTGATACAGAATTGACAGAATTATTAACGCATTTATCTGTTTCAAAATGTTTTCATTTAACTTCTGTTGGATTAGATATGTGCACTAAAAATTTATCAACATTCAAAATTTTAGAAATTTATGCTAATTCGAGAGGATTAAATGCCGTTGATATAGACATTTTATTAAAGAAATTTCATATTGAATATGTTAAAAATTTTTTCATTGAATATGAATTTGAACTAACTGAATCACATAAACATTATATTGTTAAAAATGTTCCTGATCTAGTGATTAAAATTCCTGAAGAAGAACGATTAAACTTATCATTTCAATATAATAGTGTTGAACTGTTCAAATTAGTTTGCGATGAACCTAATTCTGAAACTTTAGAAAAAGCATGTTGTTATCACGCTATTAATATCATGAAATATATATTGAATAAAAAAATTATGCCAACACGAAAATGTTTTGAAGGAATAATTCAGAAAATTGGTGGTCAATTATTGGATTTTAATGATATGTTAGATATATTAGTGAAATTTGGTTACAAATTAACATATGATGATGTCATGTTTGCTACGAGATATCGATATGAAATTAGAAATATTGACTATTATGGAATCAAATTTGATGAAAAATTTATCGAATTATGTTATGAACTTAATTTTTTTCCATATCAAAATCAAACCAACATAATTCCTAAAACAAAAAAATGTTTGCTAACTTTGATTAAATATGGATCAAAACTAGAAAAAATTCAAGAATTAGCTAAACATATCACTCCCGATATTGAATGTCTTGAAGAATCATATAACAGAAAAGAGATGGGCATTGCAAATTATTTAATGTATAATTATAATCTCAAACCAAATGTCAAATGTTTAGAAAATGCATGTAGTGTATATCAAAATGAAACTACAATCCATGAATTACTTACTAAATATCATTTAGTTCCTACTTTATCTAGTATATTTAAATTAATAAAAACATTGCCACAATATCATGCTTTAAATATGCTTGTTAATGCTTATAAAAAAAATGAAAATAAAACATCCGATAATGTAAACAATAAAGAAACCAAAATGCCAACAAAGAATGTATCTAAGATAGTCAATAAGAAAAATATATTAAGTGATGAATCAAGTAGTGATTCTGAACATGAATCAAACGATGATTCGAATGAAGAATCTAGTGAAGAATCTGAGAAAGAATCTAGTGGAGAATCTAGTTCCGAATCCAGTGGAGATTCGTCTGACAAAAAATCTAATAAAGAATCCAGTTCAGATTCTGATTCAAGTTCAGATTCCGAATCTTCCGATTCAGTATTAGAGAAACCCAAAAAAGTAATAGTAAAGAAGACAATTAATCATGCCAAATTAAAACCAATCCCAGAGAATCATGATTATAGAACAAAATTTGAGATCAAAAATAATAATACTAAAATATTATTTAATATTAAACAACCGATTTCATTTTTAGATATTAGAAGAGAACTGTTCAAATATATTTACAAACATAAATTATTATCGGATGGAAAAATAAAACTGGATGCCAATTTAATTAATAAGACAAATTTAATGAAATTGGGATTTAAGATACGAGAAGCCATTGAGTTAAAGAATCTCGATGATTTAGTTTATACAATTCTAAACTAACTTATTTACTTTCGTCCTCGGCGTTTTGAGCCCTTTTTGGAGCCCTTCTTGGAGCCTCGTCTACGCTTGCCACCAGCCTGAGCAACAGCACCACCTCGATGTTTCTTGGATCCCTTCTTGGATCCTTTCTTTGAGCCTCGTCGGCGTTTACCTCCAGAGAGGTTTCCATCGTTTATCTGATCTAGAATGTCAGTCATTTTAAATATACTATTTGATAATAATTTATATTTTCGAACGGATGTAAAAATTAATTAAGTAATTAGTTTGCGAAATCAAGGATTATTAACAAAATAAACGCATAAAAAATTGAAAAATAATTGATATAATATGTCATCATATCAATTATAATAAATCTCATAATGGATAAATTATTGGAATACATTTCTGATCATAAAAAAGAAGTCGATATTAAAGAATTTAAAACACATTATTTAATTGACTATTCACATGTCAGTTCTAAATTAATGAAGAAAACTTCTGATAAACCATCGTTAGTATTGTCGAATGATAATAATGATTTTGATTTCTATGATAAGTTAAATCGATATTGTATTGAGAAAGATCCAAGTTATGTTCATATTCTCAAAAAATTAATTAAATATATCGATGAAAAGAAAGTATCTATTGATGACTTTGATATTGCGTATCACAAATTGAAAACCAAATTATCGTCAATGAAGAGCACTTCTAAACCGTATGAATTATCAACAACTTCCAAAACTATCTATGATATCGATTGTGTTTTTAATATTATTATCAATGAATTTTTAGAATGTCATAATTGGGGGAGCCGTTTTGGAATTAAACTCGATACCATTGATAATAATTTATTTAATTGGTCTGTCAAGATGACTCTTGGAAAAATAATTGTTGATATTGAAATTCAGTTTACAGAAATGTATCCCAATTATCCACCTATTGTTAACATTAAAACATTGCTAAAAAAATCTCTTAATCATAGGATTTCTAATTCAAAAATGATTCAATTGGCATATTGGACACCAACTAGGAATATGAATTATATTCTCAAAAAAATCAAAACAATATTAGACAAGTTTGGTAAGACAGATAATGATATTAGTTTCCCTGCTTTAGAAAATATCTTATCAAAATTATCATCATTTATCGATTCAGTTAATGATGATGAGATTGATGATGAAGAATATATTAAATATGAATTCCAAACTGAGAAAAAAGAAAGTGATGAAGGAAAATCTATTCAAACATCTTTTAAAAAGGGAACAGGTTATGGAGGAAACTATAACAAATCGTCATGGAATCCTAGTAAATATGTCAAATTGCAAAAAGAAAAAGATACCAAGTTAAATACACTTATCAATGAATTAAATACTTTTCTTGGTGAAAATTTATCTGGTAATGAAGAATTAATCTTTAAAACAATTAAAAAATCATTATTGATACCTCATCTAATTCAACAATTCAATGGAATTACATTATTGGATATTGTTAATAGAAATGGATTATTTTCATCATATATATCGTTAATCAAATTATTATGTCATGATGAAACTATTGAATTATTTAGCACAGAATATAATGGTCTCAAATTACATGACATATTACATAATCTAAATGAACCACTTAAATTATCTGATAGTAAAGATGAAAATCTAAAATCACTCAAAAATATTCTTGCTAAATCATTTAATAAACCTGTTAAACTTAAAAAAGAAGAAAAATCTGATGATGTTAAAATATTATATCAACAACAGATGTCAAAGTTAGCTTTCAAAACGGAAGAGAATTTAGCATCAACATATTTTTTCAAATCCGAATTAAAATCTGGAACTTGGACAAAGTGTAATAAAAGATTATCAATTGAACTTCCTTCATTAGCGAATAATCAATTACCTATAAATTTTGATGCTTCTATATTCTTAACAATTGACGAAGATTCACACATGGCGATGAGAGCATTAATAACTGGACCAAAAGATACGCCATATGATAGTGGATTTTTCATATTTGATATTCTAACACCAACAACCTATCCAACAACCAATCCAAAAGTGCAATTTATGAATCATAATGGAGTTAGATTTAACCCAAATTTATACGCTTCTGGTTATGTATGTTTGTCATTATTAGGAACATGGTCAGGAATTGGAGGAGAAAAATGGAATCCTGAAACTTCAAACTTATTACAATTACTTGTTTCTTTACAATCACAAATCTTAGTTGAAGAACCCTATTATAATGAACCTGGTCATGAAAAAATAGTAAGAACTCAAGCTAGCAAAAAATATAATGAGGAAATCAGATTATACACTATGAAATATGCTATTTTGAGTTTCTTAGAAAATCCTAAAATATATCCTCAATTTGAAGAAATGGTTAAGATCCATTTTAAACTGAAGAAAGATCATATTAAAACAACTATTCATACATGGTTGAAAGAATGTTCAATTGGTTTTAACAAATCAAAAATGAAAAATGTTGTTGAAGAAATAGAAGAAAAACTTGACTCAATTTAGAGATTTTTTAGAATGACACGAATTACAATATATAAAAGTAATTCTATTCTCTTTGATAAGTTCCGTGTTTCCCGAATTACAATTTGGTTCCTGACATATAACCTTTGTTTTTATATATTTATTAAGAATATCTTTAATTTGTTTATCGATATGTGAATTACATATATCAATAATCAAATCATTATTACTTGACAAAGAACTTCGATAATTTGTTTCAAGTTCTATGAATAATTTAATTTCATGAAGATCTCGTTTTACTGAATCGCAAAATTTTGGAAAATCTTGAATATATGTTTTTTTGATTGAACGATTTGGAATTATATTAGGAAGAAAAAATGATGCCTTTTGTTTCTTCGATCTGATAACATCAAATCTGTCTAATAAAAACTTATCGCTATATAATGCTTCCATTGAGAATGATAATTAATTATTCTCTATGTTATGCAAAAATTAATCAATTTTTTTAGAAATAAAATTTCTAATTAATCTCAACTTTTTTTGGCTAAGAAATAGAAAGTATATCTATTTTTCTGTCTATCATCATAGTAACTGATAGCTGATTTATATTCATTGAATAATTCGTGTAGATAATTTAAATCTACTCCGAAATCCTTATTTTTAGAATATGATTCATTCACCTCCAAATAATATCTTCCATCATCTTTGAGAATGGCGTGTATATTTTCAAAATATAATTGAACATCTTCATTCGTCATATATTCTGGTATGTTATGTGTAATAATTATATCGAAAAAATTATTGAATTGTTCTCCTGCTAAATTTAATACTGATCCTTCTAATAATGTGCAATTTGATTTTTTAATATAATCATTCTCAAAATGAGAATCAATTTGATAGTAATCAATTTCGTGATTATTAAGCAAATTATAATTATATATATTGTCATAGAGCATGGTTCCAATATCTAATACATTTTTACTAGATTTAGTTCGTAAATGATCACCTATTTCATAATATATTTGTTTTAGATATTGTTTATCAACACTATCATTCCAATGATTATTAACTGGTTCCAAGAACTCATCGAAAAATGAATTTCCATATATATTATTAAAATCAACTGAATAAAAATCTTTACCACAACTAAAATGATGAACATTTCTATCTAAAACAAAACAATGTTTGAATTGAACTTTTTTGGGAGTCAATTCTATAATTTCCTCAATATGAACAATTCTATCTTTGCCATCTGATTTGGGATGTAATGGAAGATATAATTTATTATCTTCTGTGAAAACAGTTCCACGACATCTAGTGTATTCACTGGGATTATCCGTTTCAATTTTACCTGTGTATTTTTGCCAATTGTCTAATATTGTTTTTGAATAAAATATGGTAAATTCTTTAACACCTTTTCTTTTTTCAGTAGCGAAAATCCAATAATATTCATTATGTTTGAATATTATTGGATCAATAAATTTTCCATTAAATAATACATATTCATTCCATTGATCGGGAAAACTTCGACATACATATAGAACTAATTTTTCTCTCTGAAATTGTTCAGGAAGTAGATATATTTGATCATTATTAGAACTGTCTTTGAAAATACATGGATTCGAAAAATCGAACTTATCAGTCAGAATACATCTTGGTAATGAATATTTAAAATATCCATCTTGATATTTTAATTCACAACAATAAATATCATTAATTTGTTCTTCAACTGATCTATGTCTTATGTAAATTAAATATGTTTTATTATCGTGATCGAATAAAAATGAATTTGCATAGTTTGTTGTTTCTGGATCAATTGTTTGAAAATATTTGGTATTAGCATTATTGATTTTATTACATAAATTTTCAAATTTTTCATCTCGTTTTTGAAATGTTAGCCAAAAAGCGTTCTTTCCTTTTATTTTATCATTAAGTTTATCAATATTAGTAGACGAACTAATCCAATAATTGAAAAATGGATTATCATTATGGTTATTAAAATCAGTTACATAAAACTCATCAGTGCAACTATAATGATGATTGTTTCTATTAAGTTCATAGGCATGTTCAAATACAATTTCATCAGGAGTTATTTTGATTATTTTTTCAATGTGTAAAGTGCTACCATATTTAACACCAATAATTTGAAATGGAAAAAACATCTCATTATTTTCTCTAATAACACTGCCTCCACATCTATCATATTTAAAAGTATTATTAGTTTTGATTTTATTAGTATATCTAGACCAAGTTCCTAATAGTGTTTTAGTATAGAATATTTTAAACTCTTTAACATCTTTTTTCTTTTCTGTTGTGAATAGCCAGTAATATCCATTATGTTTGAATATTGTTGAATCACTAAATTTTCCTTTAAAAATAACATGTTCTCGCCATCTATCAGGAAAACTATCGCAAATATATAAAGTTAATTTACCTGACTTCATTTGTTCGGGCATTAAATATATTTGTCCATTGTCTTCAAATACGAATGGATATGATAAATGAAAATTGGCTGTTATTGTGCAAACAGGTTTTGAATATTTAAATTGATCATTTTCAAATTTAACTTCTGTATGATAAATATCACCAATTTCTGTTGGATAATCATTAATAATGCGTCTATTTACTTTTTCATAAAATATATATGTTTTATCGCCATATTTAAATATAAATGGATCTGCACAAGTTAATGGTTCGGTATCTATGAGTTGAAAATAAGTAGTATTATTATTATTAATTCTATCACATATAGTTTTTAGATTTGTGTCTCGTTTTTGAAATACAAACCAATAAAATTTATATTTCTTTGTATTTTGATATAGTTTCTCTACATCACTATATTTACATATATTATAACTCATATCTATATATATGAAATTTTATCTTGATAAAGTTTCGCAAAAAAAAATTGAAAAATACAAATATTTATCAGTTTCAGTAATTTTGAGTATTATAGTCCTCGATCATGGCGATAGTTGATGAAGCTATGTTAGGACAAATTAAGCGACTTGAAGTAGCTACTTTGAATAATCTTAAAAGTCCACCAATTCATGGAGCCACCCCAGATGAATTACTTGTTGCGGCTAATACTGCAATATTAGGTGAGAGTAATTTTAAGGATCTATATTACGCATTGCAAGAATATATTGCATGCAAGCTAAGTAAAAATCCTAGTTTTGATACAGAATTCGATCTATATATTCCTACTGAATCTGATGATATTAGATTTGTCACAGGTTCTGTTCAAATGTTGGCTCGTTCTGTTGAAATCAATGTACATATAATTAAAAAGAATCATGACTTTGAATTGAAAATGTTGGGAATTGCTAACTCAAAAAGTTGAAAAACAAACATATAATTATTTAATTTTATACATCAACATATAAAGTATGAATCTTATATCTGCACATTTCGAAAAAGGACAAAAAAAGAAAGGTGTCAAAGATGGTTGTAATGATTTGAGAAATATTATTTCTAAGTATCGAGGTTCTTCAACATGTAGAGAAATATATGACGAAGATTACGAAAGTTTATACAGAGTATTGCGAGACATTCCAAATTATATATTATTAGGAGGTGATCATTCCATTGGACAATCGAGTGTAGCATCAAGTATTTACAAAGTAGATGATGTTAAGAATTTATATGTTATTTGGATTGATGCTCATGGAGATATCAATACTTATGAAAGTTCACTAAGTAAAAATCTACATGGTATGCCTCTTTCAGGAATAGTTGGTTATGAAAAGCCATGGTTTGAAATAAAATCTAATTTGCCACTCGATAATTTATTATATTTTGGTATTCGTGATCTAGATTTATTTGAAAGAGAAAAAATAGAATATGATAATATTTTTTACGCCTCAGATTTTAACGAATTAAAAGACGAAATAACTATGATTCTAATGAAAAATAAAAATGCTAGATTTCATGTTTCTTTTGATGTTGACAGTTTAGATCCCAAATATTTAGATTCAACTGGTTGTCTAGCTGAGGGAGGTTTACATCCTGATGATATAATAAATACTATTGAATTAGTCAGAGATAAAATGATAGCCATAGATATAGTTGAATATAATCCAATGTTAGGAAATAGAGAAAAAAGCCTAGAAACATTGGATTATATAATAGAAAAATTGAAATTATGAACTCTCTGTAAATCCCTTTATTTATATATGATATCACAGTAATTGTTTCAAGTTTCGCATTCAGAGACATGGCTTCTACACCTCAACACTCTACTAATCTCGAGTGTCCTCGAGCACCCTCACGGAAACCGCAAGATCCAAACACGGTTCTCGCAGTTCCCATCGAGGGAGCGATTCATGGCGACGAGGGACACATCGACTTCGAGAATGTTAACCGTGTGTTGTTTCCCGAAGGACTCGAGCAACTTATGGCTTCATTTGGAGTGTTTGGAGACACATAGGCTACTAACTGCGAGCTTTAATAAAAAAAAATTTCTGCTGGAGAATTACTAATGTTTTATGAAAAAGTTCATTTTTTATAAAATTAAGTATACAATACACCTGTTCCGATTGTTTTATCTGTTTTCCAAACTGTTTTACATATTGGACACATGGTTGATGAATTTTCTTTCAAGAAAGAATCAATACATGATTTATGATATGCGTGTTCACAGTCACCAACAGATACTAATCCATTATCTGTAGATGTTGTCTCACATTTCATTTCTATTACTGATGGCATTAATAAAGGTTTTCGACACAAATCACACGCTTTATTTTTTGTCTGCAAATCCCAATGGATCACTAAATTTAATCCTTCTATTTTGAATCCAAAGTTCTCCATATTTAATTAATAGATTAGATAATCTACTAAATAATATATATGATTTAGAATTAAGAAATCAATTTTTTTATTTTTTCCAACCTCTTAGCTCTCTCAATTCTTCACATTTCCACTCGCCTTTTTTAAGAACATCTTTAATTGTATCTTGCTTCATATTGCTACACATAAGAGAAATTAGTTCCAATTCTTTGACAGTTGGAAAGCCCTTAAATTCTCCATCTTGTTCGATAGCTTTTATTCCATGAATTCGCATATCTTTAATTATTTCATGACATTTTTCATTTCGTTTGATCCAGTAAACATCATTTTTATAATTTTTTAGTGTCTCATTTAATCGTTCAACAAAATCAGATAATCCTCGTTTTTCGGCATACTCTGAAAAACATAATGCGTCAATATAATCAATAACATGAGCTTCTTTATTATATGCATTTTGATAAGCTATCATAGTTTGTTCTGGAGTCATAGCACATTTTGCAACATACGAATTATATTTTTTACAAAGATCTTCGTATGTGATATCATAAACGACACCTAATTTTTTATTTACTTTGTGATGCAAGTTATGTAACCAATATGTTAGAGTTTTTCTATTTTCCAGAATAGCATCAGTTAATTCTGTTTCGCTTTCTGTTTTAGTTATGAATCTTTTATATGAATCTCGACAATTACAACATGGCAATACATAGGCTAATGATTCGAAATACTGTTTATAACGCATTTTTTCTTCTGGTGTTGGTGTATCAGAATATCCGAAAGATACACAATGCAAATGATCCCGTGTGCTTGAACCCCATATCGTTGTTAATAATCCATAGCCTATATCAGAATTTTTATTATTCATTATATTTTTTCTCGAGAAAAAATTGATTTGATGTTCTGTTATAATATCAAGTTTATTGTTGCCGACTTCCAATTTGAAAATAAGATCCAATAAAGTTATCCATTATTTATGTTATAGATCGCCTTTGTGGTTAGTCATGCAAGTATGCGATTTGTTGAAAGAAGAATAAATTATATCATATTATAATGGAATCTAAAAAACGAGTATTATTCGTATTCAATAAGAATACAGGATTTTATGCATCATATTTTTTCTTTTTATGTGCCGTATTATTTTGCAAAGAAAATGATTACGAATTACACATAGATGATATACAATCGGCATTCTTTTCTAGAAATTATAGAATGTCAAAATATATTAATTATCCCTATAAATTGCGAGAATCAATAAACTATGATTATGTTTTTAATCCATGTTCAAAGAATTTTGTTTCTATGGGATTAGTTTACAAATATACCATGCAAGAATATAAAAATATTATCAATGAACAATATTTATTGACTGATTTTGTTAAAAATAAAGTTAATGAAACCATTAAAAATATTAATTTACCTGATCAATATGATGCGGTTATGATAAGACGCGGTGATAAACTAGCTACTGAATCTGTATTATTAGGAGCGAATTTATACGCCAAAAAATTATTTGAAGTTAATCCAAATTGTAAATTTATATTTGTTCATTCAGATGATAATATTGCATGTGATGAATTTATTGATTCTATTAAAGACAAAAATATAAATTGTTATAAGATCACGGATACCGAACAGGATGGAGGAACTTTTTTATTTACTTCTTTTATTAATTCCAAATCAACTATTGAACAAAATTCCGAATATTATGAGAAAGTTAAAAATACTGTTAAAAAATGCACAGCTAATATGAACAAACACGAAAAACATGATCACTTTATGAGAATGATTATCGCATTTGAAATAATACAAAAATCAAATATATTAGTTACTGATTATCAATCGAACTCAACTAGATTTCTAAAATTATATCACAATAATATGAACAATGTTTATAGTGTTCTAGATGATACACAGATTAATATGGACAGAAAGTTATGCCCGTGTTACGGATTTTAATAGTTTTCGAAGAAAACTATTAAAATCCATTATGTTTACATTTATGTGAGCATATTTGGCTTTCTAATTTATCAAAAAGTTGATTTATTTTCTATTGGAACTAATAATCTAAATTAGTTTCAAATAATGGTTAGTGTTCTTCAAGGTCAGTGTGATCCTCTATTAGATCCTGTTATCAAGTTTCCATTTGTGTGTGATAATTTTCAAAATCATGCTTTCAGAACAATAGAAAATGATCATAATGTAATTGTGTGTGCATCAACAAGTAGTGGAAAAACTTGTGTGGCAAAATATGGTCTAATATACACTATCAAAAAATATAAAAAAAGAGTTATATATGTGTCTCCAACAAAATCACTTGCCAATGAAAAATATTATGAATTCAATAAAGATTTGAATCAAACAATTAAAGATATTTTAGTAACAGATCAACAATGTATTGGATTATTAACTGGTGATATTAAGAGAGATGTTGAAGCAATGTGTTTAATTGTAACGGCTGAAATTTTACAAAATTCATTATACAAACTCAAAAATAAAGTCGAGAGTAAACTTAGTCAAGATTTTGTTGATTCAATTGGATGTGTTATATTAGATGAATTCCATTTTATGAATGATGTAGAAAGAGGTCATGTGTGGGAAGAAATAATTATTCTACTTGACAAATCAGTTCAAATAATCATATTATCGGCTACAATTGGGAATCAATTAGAAATTGCTAACTGGATTTATAGTTGTAATAATAAACCAATAGCATTAATTCCAACCAATAAAAGAATTGTTCCATTAAAACATTATATTTTTGTCAATAATAATTTATATCAAATATTGGATGAAAATTTTTCCGATGTTGAATATGACAAGGCATTACATCAATGTAAACAAACTAAATTAACTCAACAAAGTCTAATAGTAAATCTAATTAAATATTTACGAGAACACAATTTATTTCAAACAATATGTTTTACATTCTCAAGAAATAATTGTGAAAAATTCGCTAATATGATTAATGAAACTTTATTAGATCACGAAACTCAAAGTGAAGTTGAAAAAATATTTGATCGATATATTAATATTCATCTTAAGGATCACAAATACATTCCTCAAATTAATACACTCAAAACATTATTATTAAAAGGGATTGCTTTTCATCATGCAGGAGTAATTCCCATATTAAAGGAAATTGTTGAAATACTTTTTAAAGCAGGACATATTAAAGTTCTATTTGCTACAGAAACATTTGCAGTTGGTGTTAACACTCCAACGCGAACAACTGTATTAATCGAATTAACAAAACCGGCAACCAATAATAAAAGAAGATATATTTACACCTCCGAATATAAACAAATGAGTGGACGAGCAGGAAGGCGTGGTTTAGATGTTTGTGGAACGAGCATTATTTTACCTAATCCATTTACCAGAGATTTTTTACCAGACAAAACAGAATTACGAAATATTTTATTAGGACATATTCCAAATATCAAATCTAATTTTAGTATGACATATCATTGTTATTTGAAGATATTACAATCAGCAAATATTAATAATGTTAATGAATTCTTTCAAAAATCACTGTTAGGTCTTGAACACAGAACACATATGAAAACAATTCAAGATCAAATTAATGAACTGACTAAAGAATTCGATTCATATAATATTTTAATTTCATATTGTATACATGATCTTAGTGTAGTTCATGATTTAATCAAATATAATAATAAATTTAATAATATTATCAAACCTAATAAACAAGAATTGAAAGAAATAAAAAAATTAAACAATATTATTTCTCACAATAAAGAACTTTCTAAGATGTTTGATATATTTGTCAAAATAGAAGATGTTAAAAATCAAATTAATAATCTTACTTTACAACTCGATAATTATATTAATTATACAGAAACTCAATGTAATATCATTAAACAAATATTAACAAAATGGAATTATATTAATGAAGCAATATTAACCAAAGGAATTATTGCTATTCAAATTAATGAATGTAATCCAATTATTATTACCGAAATTATTACCAATAATTTTCTCGATGATATGACATCAGAAGAAATTATTGGTTATTTATCAATATTTTGTGAACCAATAAAGAAAGGTGAGAAAGATTCTAGTAATGATTTTACTGGAACACCTTTAATTAAAGAGAGAATTAATAAACTTTTCAAATTAATTTTAACAATGCGAGAAGATGAACCCGAGAATAGTAATTTTTGTAATTGGGATATAAATTTGGATTATATTGACATTGCATATAATTGGGCTAAATCGATGCCATTGTATGACATGATCAAATTATTAGAAGATTTAGAAGAACATATTGGGAATTTTATAAAAAACATGCTCAGAATATACAACATACTCCAAGGAATAACACAAATATATAAAATGATTCATAATGTTAAAATTATTGGAACTTTAGAAGAAGCCCAAAAACTGATCATACGAGATATTGTTTCTATTAATAGTATTTATCTGACAGAATAAATCTATACATATTTTTCTTATTTAACAATTATTGGAAAAAATTGAATAGAAAACTCTAGAAATAATCTATTTAATAGTAAGCTTATAATTATATGTATCTATGGCACATGAATTAAACTTTCCATATTATTTATATCCAGGAACTCCTCTCTCAGGATATTATGACATAGACGCATATAATATCGAACTAAATAGACTTCATTCAGAAATAATTAAATTAGGTCAATTAAGAGAAAAAATATTGTTTCATTTGACAATAGGGGCACCATATGAAGAAGGAATGTTTTTTTGTAAAGCAAAATATCTAAAATATCCATATCAATATCAACAATTATTTCCCGATCATGTCAAGGATTTTGCTATTTCTGGTGGACAAGTAGTATCTTTTATTATTGCTCCAAATAGAACATTTAGCAAAGACGAATTTAGAGATCCATTATTTATTGAATATACTAATGATGAATTTGATTGGCATCGAAATGATATGGTTTATAAGAGTAGAAAATACAAATGTATTATTTACATTTTTTATACAATGATGCCTACTATTGATATTATTAGAAATAATAAGTTTTTTTCGAAAAGAAATAGTCCATATTTAGAAATATTTAGACAAACTAAATATGATAACAAATTTACTTATGATTTCTACAATAACTTAGATTATACTTTGTCAAGAATTATTAATTATGGCGGTTTAACAACATGTTATTCTTTTGCTGTATTTAACCAAAATAATGAATTCAGAGATATCAATAGATTTATGATGTTTAAAGAACTATTATCCGTTCTTAAAAAAGATATTAGAAATGTAGTGGCAGAATGGATATTTTATGATGACAATGTTTGTGTTCATAGTTTGAATCATCTTAAACTAATTAGATATATTGATGATGTTTATAAAAGAGAAATAGATGTCGATGAAGATGAAGTAAAATCTTATAAATTAATGATAAAAAATAATAACGAAGATTTAATTCCTAATTTTATGGAATAATAATTTCAAAACAGGCACTGCCTGTTTGCAAGCGTATCACTCGATAAATCTCGTGATATAGCAAGTATCTTGCTTGCGTATAAAAAATGTAGAAAACCATATAAACTCGTCATAAAAAATGATAGAGATTTGGTTTGTTGTTTTGAGCCTCTTACTTTTTGCGAAAGTTCAGATCTAGATGTTGTTCCTTATTCCAGATCTTAGGAATCGCCATATTTAAGACTTCTAATTGATCGATTAATATTTCGTGAGAAGGTTCTCGCATAAACTTGATTGATTTCAAATATTTTTTTCCTCTTTTTTTATTCAATGCGATCAATGCTTGATATTCATATTCGGCGTCACCAACAGATATAACATTGATGATATTTGATTTTTGGAATTCGATGTCAATAACATCTCGAAATGCCATTTTTTTCCAATCCCATATGTTTTGGCTTTTATTTCTGTATCTTTCTCGAGCGGATATGATTTTTACTTTTTTTAATATACTATATGTTTGTGGCAATATAACAGAGGATATATTGACCCATTCTAACATAGCATTAGTAACAATTATAACCTTTCCGATACTTGTTATTTGCTTTAGAAATTTATATAATACTCTGTCAAGTTCTTGGAAATAGTTCATATATTGACTATGCGATTTGGTTAATACTAGTTTTATACCATTATTTATAACCCAATTAGTTGGAAATAATGTATCATCCCAATCTAGGATAAATAGAGTTTTATTCATTATATAATATATATAAATTGAAAAATTATAAAAAATCCATTCTAATAATATAATGAGTTTAAGTAATCAATATATATATGGTAATATTGCGGGATTTTATGATCCATTGACAGGCAAACCAGTTTACAACATGGCTGATAATATTTCTCAACAATATAATGCCAATGATATAGATATTATAATCGATGGAAAAAAGAAAGATGTCGAACGAGCAAGAAAAATACTCGATGATTATGGTAAGGATTCTATTCCCAGTAAAACTGAACAAAATTTAGATGTAATGGTATATAACCCAATGGGCATGGGATATATGTTTGGCGTTCCAGCCAATGTGTCAACTAATTTTACTGAAAATGGTATGCATGTTGTTCTCACGGGAAGCTATAAACATGTCAAAAGAGCCAAGACTATTTTAGCGGCAGGTATCGGATTCGCTACTGAATATGTTAGTGATGAAGAACGAGATAAACGATTAGGTAAACGCTATATGAATGAAGCAGGCAACAATACTGAGTTCAAATATGAACGAGATGATTTTGGTCCAGTTTTAGTAGATATAAAAACTGGAGCTAGAATTGTGGCATCAACTTTAATATTATTCGAAAAGAATTCTAGTGATGCCGATAATCCATATGTTATCCTAGTTAAAAAACCAGGCAAATATAATGATTTGTATCGAGACACAGGTGAATTACTAGATACTACAAAACCCCCAAATGCTCAAACTTGTATATTATCGGCGAATGAACAATTGCAAAAACAAACTTGTGGTCTATTTAATTCTAATGCTACTAGTTTACAATATGAGGATGTATCAATGAAAGATGGTTTAATTTGTCGATGTTTCTATGTTTGTTTAGAACCCATTAATCATAATTTAAATTATATGTTCAAGACTAATAAATTACTTGGTCAAGAAAAAACAGAATCTTTGGATGTGGCAAGATTTAGCATCAAAGATATCAATAGTAATAAAAAAGTTCATCCTATTGTTATTAAGTGGTTGGATGCTATAGGTGACAAAATAAAGATGGCTGTAAGTTTGCCCAAAGCATTCAATGAATCGAGTGAATTGGGAACTATGATGGCGAATTCATATGGTAGACGAAATATAGCATATACAGTGGCTGGAAAATATAGTATCAGTTTTAGTTAAATTAAAAAGTTGATTTTTCAATTCATAATCTTTACAATTATGAGTTATTATTCATATTAATGAAAGAATTACATGCAACAGAATTAGAATTAGAAACTATTGATGAAACTTTATTTGAAGATGTCGATATCATGAAAATATATTTGTCAATAAATAGAATTCAAAAATTACCATCACAACTTGGGAATCTATTAAATTTGAAAAAATTATATTGTAATCATAATCAATTAATTGAATTACCAAGACAAATTGGAAATTTAATTAATTTAGAAGATTTGATAGTCAGTCATAATCAGTTAACAGAATTACCATCAGAAATCGGAAATCTAATTAATCTACGATTATTTTGGTGTTTTGATAATCAAATTAAAATACTACCATCAGAAATAGGAAACTTAATCAATTTAAAAATATTAAATTGTTCAGTTAATCAATTAACTAATCTCCCTTCGGAAATAGGAAACTTGGTTAGATTACATAATTTACATATTGGTAATAATCAAATCACAAATTTACCATCACAATTGCAAAATTTAACAAATTTAGTAATATTCTCATATTCTAATAATCCTATTAATCATATTCCTCCAAATATTATTCGCTTCATTCAAAGAATCGAATATGAACATCACAATGCACAGAAAATCTATAAAGATTCTCAAAACATTCATAATCATAATATTCAAGAATGTGTGAGAAATTCAATTAAAAATATTCTTAATCGTAAACCATCAATAGAAGATCATATTGGATATATTTTACAAGATTCTATATTGGATATGCAAACTAAAGAAGCATTGATAGAATATTCTAGATGCACAGATGTTCACACTGAATTAAATATAACTTTTGATGAATTATTAAAATATGTTATCAGTATTATTGATTCTAATGATAACAAAGATGAAATTAAAAAAATTCTTGATCTAGAAATTCAAGATTCTCTATGTAAATGTTTCACAGGAAGAATCTCTAGATTGGTAAATTGTTTGAATGGATTCGATCCAGAAATAGTAATTACTATTTCAGATTCTGAACAAATATCACAAATTATTCTCGTGACTAGAGATTTATTAAAAGATAATTATTCAGTTGAAACACATAGAGAATTAGTAACCAAAGAATTGGTTGAAAGAGCCTATTCTTCTGACATTATAAAAACATGGGTTGATTCTATTGAATAGATGATTATTGGAATTTTATATGAAAATTTCTTGCGAAATTTTCATATAAAGTTCCAATAGCTCTCACTAATCTTGCAGTAATCACTGGGCGATAATCCAAAATAATTCTTGGCATTGACAATTGCCATACCTAAACACATAGAATTAGCACATATATAATGATAAGCGGTGTTGCCATAATAATCTTTGCTATCTGTATTGGCACCCAAACTTTTCAATATATAGAACATATCTTCATTTTTATTTTTACAACTGAGTATCATACAAGTTTCTCCTTTTTTATTTGGCATATTAAGTAATTCAGAGAATTGTTTCAATAATTCTTTGAAATTCCTAATTTTATCAGCACTGTGTAAGCACAAATTATGCAATATAGTATTTCCGTCTTTATCAGTAATAGTAAAATCAAAATCATACTTCATAAAATATTCTATCAATTCTGGATTATGTTTTGAATGATATAATAATGGTGTGTCTTTATTATCATCAGCCAAATTGATTAATTCTGGTTTTAGTTTGAGTATGAGATCTAATAAATCAACAAAATTTCCTAATTTGATTTTATGTAAAATATTTTGTCCAGAATCAAACATGGTATTAATAATACTATTATCTTTATCATATAAAAAGAAGAATGATCTAATTTTTCCATGGTATAATATTTCTGGTAAATAATTCGTAGCAATATCAATATCAAATTCATCTAATAGTTGTATAAAATCGAGATTTTCAGTCATCAAAATTAGAAAATAAACTTGGGAAATTTCAACTAACTTTTCCACAATTATCAAATTGGCTATACTCATGGCACCATATTTAACAATATAATTAAGAATCGTTTTATTTATTTTGTGTTTGGTGAATTCCATAAAATTAATAAAATTATTTTTATCATCATGAGAAATTATATATTCAAATATTCTCATGTTAATATCATCTATTGACTCACAATTATCGAAATCAATATCATTGAATTCACATCTCACATTCTTTAACATCTTATACATACTCGGCATCAAAGTATCAAGTGATAATACTTTGGCATAGGCATAGGGGGCTCGCTTATATCTAAATCCAGCAAGAAAAATTATCATTTGTTTTAGTTGATTTGACAACAACGAATTATCTTCTTTAATAAATTTATCCAAACATAATTCAATACATGTTTTAGAATTGTATAATTTAGTCAATAATTTTGGCGATACTTTAATAAGTTCATTATAATCAACCATTTCTATAATTCTCACAGGATTGCTTTTGTCTTTTTCGTCAACTTGATAGATATCTAATGGATCATATGGAATATTAATTATAGGATCTCTGAAATCTTGTTTGAGTAAACTGAGATGTTTATGAAATTCTATCAGAAACATTGAACTCGTGTAAAAGTGTCCATCATACCAACCAACTCTCTTTAGATAATCATGTTGCATGATAACATGTGATGGCGATTTGTAATTTTTTTTAATCAAATAAACTTTCACATCTTCATTAATTAGAACATATTCGTTTTTTTTATCTTCGAAAATACGAAGATCAAATAATTCTTTCCAATCCATGTTATTAATTCTATAAATATATAATTCATCCCTAATTTTGGTCTTATTATCAGTGTTAACAAGATAACTTCTTATATATGGACCAGTAATAACGATATTTTTTAATTCTTGAAGATTTTCAATTCCAAAATTTTTTAAATTCAATGGTTTAATTTTAAACATTTCATTATCTTCTTTCAGTTTCCATAAATATATGAATGGATTTGACAATATTTGTGATTCTTTTGATGAATTGAATACTTTTTGTAAAGTATCTTCATAATTCTTGACCAATGATATATATTGAAAATACTGATTCGATTTTATTAGTTCAGGAATATTAATATTTTGTATATCTCCAATTTCCATAATTATACTTATATTGAACATAAATATAATGAGTTAGATAACGCAAAAAAAGTTGAAAAAAATAATTCTATTTATTTTCAATTACAAATAATATATATTTCAAATGGAACCTTATCGGCGTCGTCGAAAGGTTATATATGAATTAACTAAACATTTCGAATTCAATAAAACAAAATTATTATATTGTAAATTACAACGATTTTGTAGGCGTAGATTATTTTACAATTTAGAAGCAAAAGATATTCCCGGTATTTATAGGTTCCATTGTTATGTTTATGATATTGGTGTTCATACTACAACAGAAATAGAATCTTTACGAAGTATGTTATCTGATGAATTTACTGACAAAGAATTATTATCAAATTTAGAACAAATGATGGAATTAGAATATGACAGACTAACTGAATCAATAAAAGATCATATTGTTAAAGTTCCTATTGTTTTGGATTTACGAGAATATATGCCCGTTCCTAAAAGATTCATAGTCTATAAAGGAGAAAATTATAGATTTGATGAACAAACTAAAAATAGACTTCGTAGACAAATAGAAAAAGTCAAATCAGATTCACATAGTTTCGATATGTTTATGCAAATTATAAATTATTCTAAAGCAATGCAAAAAATTTGAAATACTAAAATATTTAACAATCTTGTTTATTATTGTATTTATTCATTCAGTTGTGTTTGCTTGATAAGTTTCATGATAACAGATCTATTTGTAACTGTTATTCAAATCAACAATATGATGTCTTCTTACAGAGAATTTTCACGAAAGTTTATGCTGAGACAAGAAGATCATGTGAGACTCAATATTAAGATACTTAGTCTAATTGAGTTAAAAAAGCGTCAAATTGAGCGAATTAGAATAGACAGACAACGATTTGGTGGTTGAAATTTAGTAATGCATTGCAGTTCTTAATTTTGTAAAATCTCTTTTTCAAAATAAGAATAATTAATTTATTGTGTTTTAGGTTTCTTCAATCTGATTCCTAAAACTTTTGATATAGTATCTATTTGAGTTTGATTATAAATAGCCTTACCACTTTCATATTCATTTATAGTATTTTTGGGAAAATTACATTTTTGATCTAATTCTTTTTGATTCATTTTTTTGGCTAACCTTGCTTGTTGAATTTGCAAACCAAGATCATGATTGGATTTTACTGGAACTACTATATCGTCAGAATCTAATTTTTTGACATCTACTTTTTTTTGTGAATTAGTTCCACCATCAAATTTTTTATGAGTTTCACATTCACCAGCTTTGATTAATTCTTTTTTGGTTCTTACTCTTTGGACTACACATGGTTCCCAATCTTGCATTGATATATTATATTGTGATATTTTTAAATATGGTCAAGAAATATGACAATTATTTTATTCAATATGATTAACCAATATTCAATGGTTCGAAATAATAAACAATATTTTGATTATGAATGAAATTTTGTCAGAAATAATGGATTATTATTGGGCATGTTGAATAAACGCCTAATTTTTTGATTCGCTAGAATCAAAAAATTCAAAAGTATTTTCAATTTGTTGAAAAAACATGGGCGAGAGTTATTTGTCATATGGCACTAAATAATGGATATAATTTCTGGACAATATTTTAATCACTCTACAACAAGCCATTCTAAGAACTATTATAATAGCCAGTCATTCTTATTTTTAGAAAATCTTTGATTTTCCTAAAAATAAGAATCCAAGGCGGATTTATCCGCCCGCCGAGCAATCTCGGCGTATAATATGGAGGAGAATTTCGTATCGCCAATATCATTAGTTAAGCGAGATACCAATATAGAAGATATAGATGTATGGCAAATTCAAGCCAATAAAAATGATAATTTTGGAAATATCATCTATATAGGCAAATTTAGTTATATTCCCATTACACCTATAACCAAGTTTGAGTTTGAGGGCTATAGTTGTGATTTAATGTCATATTCTATAACTAAAGATGAAGTTAATAATAAGAAATTAAAGATGATTGGGTTTGTTATTAGCAAATCGGAGAAAATATTTTCAACATTGGATTTATATTTTGTTCCAGATATTCAATTAGAGATTGACGGATTGAGATCAGAAACAAGAATTAAAGGACATTTTGAAGTTATATTTGAGACAAAAAACTCTATTATAAAGGTCAAAGAATATGCCGAATACATTGGACGAGAAGAATCGATTTATGTGTTGACTGATTTGTTAACAGATAGCTTAAATAATGATGAATAAAATATATTAATGAAAGAAATAATAATATATACCGACGGATCATGTATGAAGAATAAACGATGCGGATATGGAATACATTTTCCTAATAAAGAATTTGAGGATGTTTCTAGACCATTTACACATGAACCATTGACTAATCAGAGAGCCGAATTATATGCGATATACAAAGCACTTAAAATAAGCACCAAAAAGAAGTTTGATAAGATTCATATTTATTCTGATTCTGAATATAGCATTAAGAGTTTGACAGTTTGGATTGACAATTGGAAGAAGAATGATTGGCGAACTGCGAATAAAAAACCTGTTATGAACCAAGATATTATTAAAGAGATTGATGTATATTTACAAAAATATAAGAAGAAGATAGTGTTTACTCATGTATATTCTCACACAGGCAATACAGATATACATTCTTTGGGAAATGCTGAAGCGGATAGGTTGGCTACTAGTGGTGCGACGCACCACTAGGCTTTCTAATGGGGCACAAAAACGTAATATTATATAATTTTCTAAATTATATAATTTTCTAAATTATATAATATAATGGATAATTTAACTTACAATCTTACAAAATTAGAATTATTTATGGGTTTAGATAATTTTTTGAATGAATCATTACATGGTGATATACCATCAAATATGTTGGATACATTTACTGAATTTATGAAATTACCAACAACTATTGATGTTCTAAAAGAATTATATGATAATACTATTGAACGAACTCATCTTGATGTAATTGATAAATTGATGAATAATAGTTTTATGAATGATTTTTATAGGAATACGCCTAATCAAAATATTTTTATTACAAACATTATGAATGATCATTTTCGAGAGGCCAATAAATTTAAATTATTAATTATGCGCCTTGATAAACATGCAACAGGGTTTTTATTCAAACAAAATACTAGTGGTAACTATACTGTAATATTTTGTAATAGTGGATTGGGTGCATCATATCACACCACGAATAAAGAAGATCCAAAATATATATCATGTATATATGAATTTAATAAGTTAGATCGTGATACATTTAAAAGATTACTTGCGAGTCTAAAAAATTTATCGTTGAGAACTGATACAACGATAACCGAATTATATTTTGTATTAATACTCTGTTTAGCTAAGAGAGATCATAAAGATCATAAAGATCCAATTGATCCATATACACTTACTTTTAACGATATATGTAATTCAAAACATGGTCAGGATAAGCATTATGATATGCTTCCACAAAAATCAGGTAATTGCACATTCATGGCATGTTTTATGACATATTGGTTTCTGATGAAAGATCAATTCATGAATGATGATGGTAAAATTAATGTTAAAGCGAATAAATTATATGCCAAATTAGGATTAACTGTTATTGATAAAATTATAAAACTAATTACAACAAAACTTGAATATTGTGATCAAAGAATTTTTGAAGCTTTATTAGAAAATATAAGATATTATGAAAAGATAGGTGAACTAGCTGATAGTAGTCTTAGAACTAACTTTATTAGTGCATATGATAATTTTTATTCACAAAATGATAAAGATTATTTATATAATGTAGAAAAATTTAACAGACAACATACACAATTTGATAATTTTACTGAACCATCACGAATTATTATAGGAGATACTAATGATGGAACAAAAACTATTGATAGTATATTAGTTAGTATTACTGAATTTAATAACACATTATTAAACTTAGAAAATGTATCAACTGATATCGAATACAATAAATTTATCAATATGATACAAGATATCAGAGAAGTATTGCCAACTAAAACGAATTGTAAATTTGGTGATGTTAAAATAGATATATTAATATTTAAAATGATCATATTACCAATGAATTATTTGAAATATTTAGAAAGAGCACCTAGAACAAGTAGTTTTAATCCTGATGCTATATTATATTCACAAAAAATCCAACTTTTTAAAACATATTCTATTTGGATAGGTATCATTCGTGAACTCAGATTTAATGACCCTTCATTTGAGGTTTATAAATATGCATTTTTGATATTGTTTAATAAATTTTTTAGTAATGATCTGACACAATTGTTATCTACTTCTGTAAGTGTCAATATTAGTAAAAATTTAATTAATACAAATACAAAAGATTTTAAAACAAATATTAATAATATTCATAAATATGATTACACCACATCAGAACCCATATATGTTAATTTTCCAAGAAAAATTGGAGATGCAACAATAAGTTTTTTAAACAATCTTAATGATTTTCCTGTTTTACATCACATTGTGTATAATGATATACGATTTATTGAAAATCATTTAAATCAAGTTAAAGTATGGTTTAATAATGAATCTGAGTTAGATCAATTATTGGTTTTAATATATGAAAAATATAAATCTATGCAAAAATATAAATCTATGCATAGTCGTATTTTCAATACGGAATGGTTTTTTGATACATTTACATCTAAATTTGATATGAATATAAAAACTGAACTTTCTGGAACTATTCCATTAACAATTGATCATTATGCTATGGCAGGATGTATGTTTCCAACAATAGAAGAATTAACAAATATGGATGATCGGGAATTTAATATATTTTTGATATATTATCAAATTATGTATTCTATTAAACACAATGATACATATACAAACAATATTGATATATTGAAAGACAAAAGTAAAGACTGTTATCTCAGAATGACTCCATTTTTTTATATGTATATTAAGTTGGACACATATATTCATATTTCAAGATTGCATTCATTAGAGTATAAAATTAAATTTGAATATATAACTACAATGTTTGATGATAAAAATAGTGTTCTTCGATCATATTATACAACTACATCAGTATCAGATAGTAAACCTTATTATCCATTATTTTCAAATGATAATGACATAACACATGTTGAAAAAAAAATATTAATTAATAAAAAAGATAGTGATCCCAAGGACACATCATTTTCTTACATAACAGATATATTTAAATTTATTGAAGCACAAGATAGTTCATATATATCTATACATATATTGATACCATTTTATGGATATTGTAAAAAAACACATAATGAAAACAGATCAAAAGAAACATTCAAATATAAAGAAGATACACATATTGATAAGGATTTTTTTGCATTATTTATTAATGAAAATAAAAACCAAATAATTGAATATGTTCGCAAACCAAATATCAAGTTGGATCGAAAAACATATCTCATATTGATGATGATATTATCATATTTACAACTAGATGAAATAGATTTTGAATCATTATGTGATACAAAACAATTATACTCAATAGAAGAATTAAATTTAATGGATATTATGGAAGACAAAATAAGATTTGCTTCAATTTGTTTTGAAATATCTATTATTAAACAAGATGTTGTTATGGCTACTGAATATATCAAATTTATTCAAAATAATATATCAGTATTGGATTACGAATCACATAGAAATAATTTTAGTAAATATACTACTCCAAAAGAATGTGATAGAAAAGAAGAAAAAGAAGAAATGCAAAACATGTGTATAGTTACTGGATTAAAAGATTATTCAAGGGAGTTTATTTGTCAGAAAATAAAAAGTTCATATCATGAGTTCGAGACTTATCAAAAATTGAATGAAAATATATACAAGTTAAAACTATATCAGGCACTCTATTTACAATTTTTAATTAAATATTATCAGTATTACTATCCAATAAAATATGTTACCAATAACTCATATAAACATGAAAAATTTGGACAGGTTTATTCATATAATTATAACAAAAAGGATATGCTTGTATCACAAGATAATAAATATGTATATATAAAAGGAAATAATTTATTTGATCTTAATGAGGAAGACACAAGAACTTATACTTGGCAAGACAGAAAGCAAAAACCTATTGATCCTGATCAAAATATCGCATTTGATGAATTTATTATATTAGATAATTATCATGATTATACTTTGCGTTCTTCTAAAGATCGAAAATATGTAGTCAAAATGCAATATGAGATATTTATAATTGATGAGACAACTAAATTGTATACTAAAGTAGATAATTATCGGGTTTCAGGAAATACTCTTCAAATTGGAGAAAATTTTATATATACTGATGTATGTAAACTGGATGATTTAATAGATTATATATTGATTCAACAAAATGATAATTATCGCTTAATACCAAAGAAAGAACAACAAATCTGTTCTATTTTGAAACTATTGAAAATAGGTATACAATATAAAGCTAAAATCCTGGATGAAATTAATGATAAGTATTTTAGATTAAATTTTTATCATGACAATATACAATTAACAAAACCATTTTTCACTAAAAACTTGGTGTTAATTTTATATTATAATTGGGAATTTCAGGATAATAAATACATTGGAAAATCTGTAGATGAACACGATGCATACTTCATTGATATACAAATTGATAATACAGGAATTGTTAAACGAAAGATTGGTTCTACTGAAGAATATTTAGTTGATATAACTAAAATATATGCTGAAAATCAATTTCAAAAATTATTAAAAACATTCTTAAATATTGATAAGATAACAAATATAATGTTTTGGGTGGATAAAGATTACAAGATATCGTCAGTTGATTTAATTTCTTACAAACTTCGATTTAGATGGATTGATTTGAAAATTATGATTAATGATAAATATGAAATACATAATGATCCAAAATATAATCGTTGGAAACAAAATATTAAAAATGGATTTTTAGTCAAAGATAATAATGTTTATCTAATGTTATTTAGTTGTATTAAAGATACTTCACAAATTAATTTACGATATAATGGGAACAATATGATTAATAATTGTGAAACAAAACATGATTTAAATAATGATGATATTGCTGAAAAAAAAGTAGAAGATGATGCTAAATTAGATATCAAAAAATATAAAATGACATTAATTCCGATTCACGATGTGTTAAATGTTCCATATACAGAAACTAAAGAATCATTTGAATTATTATTTGTATCTTATGTAGTATCTAACTCTATTGGGAATATCCTAGATTTATATTCACATTTTAATGAATATTTTACAAAATCTGAGCAAACATATTCAGGAATGTATAGCGATATTATTAATACTGTTTTTAGTAAGAACAATATTAAAATTTATCAATTAAATAGATTGTCATATCGAACACCATATGAAATTGTGCCTTCAAAATTTGAAGTTCCTAATGAAAAATTAATAACAATATTCGATATTATATCACAAAAACTTGATCAGACATCCATTGGAGCAAAAATTAAATCAATATATGATCATATAAATAAACCTGGATTTACAGATAATACTAGTATTGATCATGTATCAAATGAACGAATGTTAAATTTTTATTTAGAATACATGTATACTGAAAAAAATAAAATATTATTTTATGATAATCTAAAAAATACAAATATTAGTGCTAATTATGGAAGTTTTCGTTTACATGATAAAATGAATTATATGAAAACAACTTATGATTTGCCATTTTTTAAAGATACAGAATATTACAATGTAAATGGATTAATGTTAATTATAAAAATAATGGAATTATTAAAAGATAGACGCGATAAACAAAAATCTTATGAAACATATGATATTAACTACATTCCAACAATAAAAATAGATACATATAAAAATGTATATAACATCTTACCAGATAGTGGAATATTGATAGATTATTATTTTGATTACATAACACCCAATATTGGAACATATTATTTTATGTCATTATTGGATACTAAAAACCAAAAATATATAGGATTCAATCATCTATATCATAAACTAATTGAAAAATATCAAAATTTAATAGCATCAGGAAATGTCGATCTTAAAGATGATTTAACATCTATTAAAAAGAAAGTAGAAGAAAATGATAATACATATGAAACAAATGCATTTGAATTTTATTATCAAGCAGTTATAGGATTTTTTGTCAAACCATCACAAGAGCTATTAATTGATGAAATTTTTTCGGATATTAGTGATGTTAAAACTCAGACAGGAGGAAATATCATGAGAAAAATATTCAATTATGATATCACATTAGAAAAGAATATTAATAAATCCAGAATACATAATCTGATTATGGGAGGAGGTAAAACCAGTATGATTACACCGTTAGTAATTTTAAGATATATTCAATGTCAAGCTCTTAGAGAATCTAAGACTATTTCTATTTCGGGAAAATCAATACCAATTCAAAATAATATATATATCATTTTGCCAGAAAATCTTGTTACTCAATCATTTGACGCATTAACTAAAAATTTGGCGTGTTTTTTTCCAATTACTATTAACAAAATCACAGAAACCAGATTAGATAGAACTAAGTGTGATATATTAATTCAAAATATTCTCGAAAATAATTCAATTAGTGAATCAAAAGAATATTCTGAAATACAAAAAAAAGTAAGTAATTTTGGAAAAACACTCATACAAAAACAACAAAATAGAACACAAGTATACATTATGAGTGATATCGGTTTAAAATGTGCATTAATCAACGATTTTGATAATATACAAAAACATTATGATAAACATGTTTATTTGTTTGATGAAATAGACACAATTTTAGATCCTATCTGTTCCGAGCTAAATTATCCCATAGGATCACAGGTATCGATTATAGGATATCCGACATGTTTCAAGATAATTTTTGATATTCTTAAAAATATATTTCATAATGAAACAAGACAACAAAATAAAACACTTACTGAAATAATTAATGAACATTTGCAAGTTATTATTACTTCACCACACTTTAATATAATCGATAAATCAAGTAGCTTGATTGAAGAATTGCAAAATTATGCAAAAAATTACATTATAGAACATCTTCCAGAAAATATATCAAAATTGTTTACTAACACAACAATCAAAGATCATATAGCTGATCAAGATTTGGAACATTATCATATAATATATACATTATATCAATTCATCAATTTAGCATTACCAAATGCATTAACTTATATATGTAGAGCTAATTATGGTATTATTGAAGAATCAGATATAACTATACCATTTTCATATGTTGAAACACCGATTAAAGGTTCTCAATTTGCAAACCCAATGATTATATTAAGTTTAACTGTTATAGAATACATAATTCAAACAAAACCATTTTCACCAAAAAGAAAAAATAAAATAATAGAATTAATAATCAGAAAATTAAAAGAAATGAACAATCATCAACGAAGTGTTGATCCTGTATTCAAGTTAATCAATTCGTTTGGTTTAGTTAAATCATTTGATGAAATACGCAATGGCAATGATTTTGGAGATTATTTAGACATATTTATTAAAGATGTAAATGTAATGGAATTATATTCAAGAGATATATGTAAAAATATTAAAATAGAAAATGATCAATATAGTGTTGCTGGAATTGATTTAATTATGTCATTCAATTTTAAAAATAAATCAGGATTCACAGGAACGCCGATTATTCCAAAATTTTATGATCATGATCACAGTCAAGTGATGACAATTGCACCTATTAACAAAGTTGATGAGGAATTTATAAATAGAGTCATCAAACAATCAGAAATTAAGAATTATTATTTTTCAAGTAGTATTAAAAAATCTGAATATCTTAGTGAAATTATCAAAGATAACCTAAATTCTCGAGTTTTAATAGATATTGGAAGACAATTAGTTGGATTAAATTATAATGATGTATATGATATTATTAAAACTAATTTTAGAGAAAAGAATATACCATTAAGTCAATTTATATATTGGGATGATGAAGGTCATCCGATATCAAAAAATCCTGAATTAAATGATTCTGAAATTCCATGGAACGGAATTTCTGATACAGAAGCATTCTATTTTTATGATAATCAACATATAACAGGAATTGATGCTAAAATTCCATTAAAAACTAATGGATTGGCTTTATTAGGTAATAGTAATACATATCGTGATGTTGTTCAAGGAATATTTAGAATGAGAAAATTAGGTAAGAAAGATGGACATACAATTACTTTCGTCATGTCAAAAAAGATAGAAACATATGCCAAGAAAATATCAAGAGCTTGTATGAAAAACATAGACACTGAACATTTATTGATATGGCTAAAAAAAGAAGAAAAAGATGATCTTGAAACTAAACAAAATATTATGAAGTTGCAAAATTTAAGAGCAATATTCAAAAAAATGAACAAACATGACAAATCGAAGAAAATATTACATTGTATAAGCAAAACAGTATATTTAGAATTAAAAAAGGAATATAAGACAAACTTTAGGGATGAAACTGATACTAAAAAATTCTATGATGATGCATTATCCGTCATATATTACAAACATTTACCAGATAAATTCAAAAAACAAATAGATAATATAGATAATTTGAACTTATCAAAAGAATCACTTAATACATTATGTTTAATATTTATTAAAAAATTGCATTCTGAATCAAAATTCATATATGACTTATCTGAAGACAATTTGGAAAACCCTACGAATACATTAAATTATCAATTAATAGTTGATGATGCTTACAAAACTGATTCAAAATATCAGGATTTGGAGAAACAAATAATAAAAAAAAATTCTAAAGATGATGCTTCCAGAGAAAAAATACCTGGATTAATTTTGATGAATAAACTTGAATTTTCAACCAACGTTGAACCATATAAAAATACAGAAAAATATACTATGGAAAAAAAGAAAGAATTATTTAATAAATCAATCATTCCATTCATCCAAGAATTTATTATTAACTCTTCTACATATTGTTCTAATATTGATTCTAAAAAATGTAAAGTATTAGTTGATGAAATAAAATACAATAAATATATTAGAAACTCATTGTATAATAATGAAATACATTTTGATTTACAAACATTGACATTTGATCATCAAATAAAATATAATGAACATTATAATGCACCTGACTCAGCTTTTACAAATACTATGAATTTGTGTCAAAAATTAGAAGAATGTTTATCGAATAGTTCTGATTTATATACTAAAAAGATTATCAATCCATTTTATGTTAAAAATAATGCGTCA
>Ga0194120_10002142_pt1 | contig 34408 bp, 23 predicted proteins | sample TA2MahCa65mmetaG_FD_148642 | JGI IMG/M metagenome (GOLD analysis project Ga0194120, IMG submission 148642) | Freshwater microbial communities from Lake Tanganyika, Tanzania - TA2015019 Mahale Deep Cast 65m | ecosystem: Environmental > Aquatic > Freshwater > Lake | place: Tanzania: Lake... | reverse complement strand
CCTCTATCTCAGCGGCAGGCTCCCGCAACCAGCCAAGTGATTTTGCCAGATCAAACCAGCAATAAGCGAGCCGACCGGGTGAATCCGCAAGAGCAATGGCTCTATGCAACAATTCAACCGCCTCTCGTGTTATTCTTTTCTTGGTTTCAATTGAACCGGTCGAAGTAGGTCTTATCTTCCTTGCCAATCTTGTCTTGGCCTGAGCATACTCATGCACAATCTTCGGATCATCTGGTCTTTGTTCATAGGCTTGGGACAGAATCCGATGCGCTTCTTCGATGTTGCCCGATTGCCGATGCAGAATGGCTCTTTCAACCATTTCACTTAGGCTCCTATCCGACGGAATGGCATTTAAGACCTTACGCGCTTCCAATACCTTTCCCTGATGAATAAGGGCGCGCGCGACAGCCAAAGCTATTATTGAAAAGTCACTCTTCCTGCCTGCTTCAAGAAAGTTATTCCATACTTCCTTGACTGTCTCCCATTCCTGCATACTTAAGGCGAACTCAACTAATTGAGCCGCAATTGTGCCAACCCCGGGATTGGTCTCTAATGCCTGCCTCAACACTCTCATAGCATTATCCCGATCCCCAAGCGCCCAGAACTTGGCGGCTTCTCTTGAAGCCAGAATAGCGCCGAACGTAGGGTGAACAGGTAGTATTATCCGAAAGTAAAATCTACTTTCGTCGAAATCAAAAATCGGACTTGGGGAGCCATTCTCAAGCATTCGTCTGCTGATCTTGGGCAAACCAGTGCCTCGCATTTCCGCCAAACGTAGATCCTTTAGAATCTCGCCGATTAGTCGATTGCGTGCTGGAGGCGCTGGAAAGTCACCGCTCTTAAGATGACTTAATTCAAGTCCTGAAACCGGCCCTGGGTAACTCGTAATCTGCATCCTATTTGGATAGAGATATACCTTTATGGGATCATAATTGGAATCATATCCCCGATGATAGACCGCATTGACAACTGCTTCGCGAATTGCCTCAAAGGGATAGGCTACGGTGCGGTCAGATTCAGGTCGATCACTTCTCTTTCTTATAGTAACTCCACCACCTATTGATTCAAGATAACTGATACATGCAAGCAGTTGTTCTTTGAGCGTTCCTGCGAATCTCCTTTCTTCAATCAAATCTCCTCCTGCGTCATCTCCAAACTGAACCACCTCAATGATAGCAGTTGGGAAATGTGCTTGTGGTTCACGTGCAAAGAACAATACTCCAGCATTTCTGGGGACCATGTGTGAATTTATTTTCACACTCAAGCGTAATTTCTCAAAAAGCACGTCATCTGCATAATCACCCTCCGTCAGGTGGCTGCCTATGTCATCAAGAAACTCTTTAAGTAAATGCCCGGAGACATCATCCATATTTGCGGTAAGACTCCGTCGGGCATCAAATGGAATCTTTGCTGCGGATTCGAGGAGTTGACGTCTAATATCACCTTTTGCCACAATGGTTTCGCTCGCCAGCCGTATATAATAGACTTTGCCACGTTGGTCCTTGTCGGGAGCTTCGTATGGCCTATTGTCTCCAGCGGGCGCCCATATTGCCAAAATATGCTTGCCCATAAAAGACTCTGGCGATATAATTGGAAAGTAGTTCGGCGAAATCTGAATACATCCTTGGCGAATCGCCCTCTGTATTCTATCAATATCGTTCGTTGGAATTCCTACGGGCGGTAATTTAGGCAGCCCATCCTCTTCCTCAATGCCAATTATGATATACCCGCCATTGAGATTATGAAGATCATTGGCAAAAGCGCAAATAGAACGAATGACTGATATCCCTGTCCATTCGTTCCACACTGCCTTGTATTCGACACGCTGTTGCTCAACCGTTCTTTGCCGGATCAAGTCATCTATGTTTATGGGAAGATTTGAAGCCATCCCTACCCCCCTCCCCCCTTCCCGTTCCCGTTGATCTTCCCGACCCGACGGGCATGGCGGCCGCCTTCAAACTCGGTTGAGAGGAACCGCGTCAGGATCTCCTCGGCTTGCAGCCGCCCGGTCAGCCAGCCGCCCATCACCAGCACATTGGCGTTGTTATGCCGCCGGGCATACTCAGCCTGAACTCCCGACGCGCAGAGCGCTGCATAAACTCCCGGCACCTTGTTGGCGACGATTGACATCCCGATTCCGGTGCCACAGACGAGCAAACCCCGGTCACAGTTGCCGCGCGCCACCGCTTCGGCTGCCGGACGCCCGAAGTCGGGGTAGTCGCAGGGCTGCTCACTGGTAGTCCCGTAATCGACCACCTCGTGCCCCTCTTCAAAGAGGCGCTGCTTGAGTAATTCCTTTAGCGCAAAGCCGGCATGGTCCGATGCTACCGCAAACCGCATATCAAACCTTGTTATGATCTGTTGTTGATGATGATGGTGACAATCATGCTGATGCTGAATCCCGCCACTCTTTCACTCTGACATAATCGAGCATCTTGTCTGCAATCAGCATTCCGCACTCTGCACTCAGTCAAGTCCGCTCAGGAACTTGTCGAGCGCCTGCACTTCCGGCCACGAGGGATCGATCCAGTCGTAGGCCTTCCCGGTCGGCCGGTTCGCTTTGCTCATGAAGCGATCCTCTTTCGACGGGATCAGTTCGCTCTGCACCAAACTCCGCATCCCGCGTTCGCCATCGGATCGCGCTTGAGGATTACCCGATACCGCGGCACGTTGATAAAGCCCGTAGGCAATGGCGAAGACCAGTTTGTCGTTGAACTTGATGTTATCTCCCGAAGCCGCGTCCGCCGACCGAAAGTATGCCTCCGCCATTGCGTTCAGAGCAACCCCATTGCCCGGCTCGAGGTCGAGCGCTCGCGCTCCCCACCTTCGCGCTTCGGACCAATTATTCAATGCCAGGTAGTTGCGGCTGATTTCTATGGCATCGGAAGCGTTCTTCGGCTCCAGATCGAGAGCCTTCCTAAGTGCTGCAATCGCCCCGTTCCAGTCGCCAAGATCCGCCCGGGAATGCCCCAACTGCCGCCAGACTCCGGCGTCGGCGGGCTTCGCCTTAAGATATTCCTCCATCTCCGCCGTCGCTTCCTTCGTCATCCCTTGAGACGAAAGTTCGGTCGCATAGCGAAGCCGCAGTTCGGGATCGTCTGGCGCGGCTTCGAGCGACCGCTTCAGTTCGGCGAGGTATTCCTCAGGCGAACGACGCGACCGTATTAGATTCGTGAGCCGCTCGCGCAACCCCTTGTCGTCCGGCCAGCGATTTACCATGCTTTGCAACGTCGCAATAGCGTCGTCCCACCGCTCGGCTGCCTCGTAGATCGCTTCCAAGTCCTGGTAATAGCGAAGCGAGTCGGGCTTCAGACGCACCGCCGCCGATTGCTGCGCTATAGCTTCATCGTAACGTCGCTCATTGCGATACATGATCGCCAGCGCAACCCGGGTATGCTCGTCCTCCGGAAAATACTTGACTCCCTCTTCAAAGGCATAGACCGCCGAGTCGAGCATTCCGGCCCGGATGAAGCAGTCTGCCCAATATCGGTAGAAGTTCTGCTTGTGGTCCCGGTCGTAGTATCGCAGTGTCAGGAAGTGCTTGCGAGCCGTCTCGTAGTCGCCATTCTTGTAGCGTTCGTGCGCAAACGAGCGCGTCACGAGGATGATGCTGTCACGCTCTGCTGCAGTAAGGGTATCCTGCGGCGACGCAACCTGAGCCGACCGGTCGGGAAGTTCCTCCACCGGCGGAAGCGGCGCACAGGAATGCAGCAGCGCGATCGTCAATAGGATTAGTAACACCGGACCTGCCTTAACAGTCCGCATGACGAGGTTCAGGATCGGATTAGAGGTCAATGTCGGCCCTTGCGTTGCACAAACCAGAGTTCGGCATGATGAAAAGAGACCTTAAGCGTCAGGAAGCGCTCCCGGACGCTGTCGGAACGATCCGCGCCGCCGATGCCGCCTTCGACCGCGAGGTCGAGCCGCGACCGACCTCCGGCAAACGGGATTCCTACTCCACCGGTTGCGACATGGCGCACCGCCTGCCACCCGCCCGAGGTGAGGGCGTAGTCCTCGGCGCGATAGACGCCGGCGCGATAGATCAACCCCCGGTAGAACGGGTCGAGCGGCCGAAAGTCGGGCTTCCACTCCCAGCCTACCGCATACTTGCGCCCATCCGAGAAAGCCCTGTCGAACTGCGGCTCGGCATCCGTCGAACCCCATAACTGGAGCGCCATCGATGCCGCAACGGTATGTCCACCCCAGCGGCGTCCATATCCGAACGCCAAGCCCCACGGCAGATAAGCCTTATAGGGCCGCTTCGAAGTCGAGTCGGACTGCACCGCCGAACCGTTCTTGACGACCAGTTGCCGTTCGATGTCGAGTTCGACCGGAGAATCAATCGCTATTGCAGCAGTCCAATTCCCGACATCGCGAAAGGCCGACAGGTGCCCGCCTACCCCCCGGTAACGGTCGCTGAAAGTGAATGAAGCGGGTATGGTCCCGGTGGGAGCCCCGGTATAGTCCACCCGGCTCAGCCGCTCGATCTTGCCGGTGATCAACCGAACCCCGACCCCGACCCGGATCGCATTCGGCGCCTGGAACGACGCCGCCGCGAGCGTCTGGCTAATCCCGCCCTGACCTTCGCGCTGGAACCCGGCAGGACTCCAGCCGGCATTGCCCCCGGCCCGGATCTTGTAGTGCATCCGGGTGATCGGCGCAAGGCTCAAGCCGCCATAGACTTCCTTCCCCAATGGCAGCACCAGAGCCGCTCCATCAAACCCGGCGAGGTCGCTCAGTTCGCTCCCAAAAGCGTCCTCGGCGCGGTTGCGATCCCACTTCAGATTGACTCCGAAGCGTGCATGCGGGTATCCGCCCCACGTTGCCGGCACATAGGGCGATACCGTCAATGAATCGGGTGTGGCGAGGGTTGCTGTCCCTACCCCATAGTCGCGGGCTCCCGAGGCAGATTGATAGAGACCGTAGCCAAGCGCCGACAGGGGTGAGTCGGCCTGCACTTGCGACACGGCAAGAAGGACAACTGCTATGATAGTAAGTGGAAAGCGCTTCACCGGCGATACTCCGTGTATCGAACCGTTAGCCGGGGACGTCTCCCAACATCGTCTGCATCGCGTCCGTAGAACGCCATCGCTTCGATCATTCCGCCTTCGATGCCGGAGCGCAACTCCAGCCCAAAGTTGCCCGAAGGTGTCTGCACCCACTGGTGAACCGCCGCAGTAACCGGGAGCACCAAACTGTCGAGCGTCGTGTCGATAGCCGTCGGCAAGAGCACCATTGAAGCCCATCCGGCCGAGTCGGGATATTCGCTCTTCCAGCGGTCATCGGTGAATCTGACCGGCAGCAGCGATCGCGTAGCCGGAAATCGTGTTAGTGAGTTATGATCGCGGAAGAGGGTGAGAGCTGCCCAGTTGACGACTACGTGAAAAGAATCGGTGCGGGCTGTTAAAGACGATATGTCAAAATACAATCCCGTCCGCCAGACTACGCCGCTCGCGACTACGATCTGATCCGGCGCCAGTGACGGTTCGGGCCGCTCCATCGGTCGCCGGTCATAGGCGATCAGGTAAAGGTCGTCGCTCGCCCTTAGCCGCAAAGTATCCTGGCGCGGTGGAAGATGAGCGCTGTCACGGACGGTCCGAAAGAGATGGAGTGTCGGGCGGAGGGTATCGGTAGCGCTGTTGCGTGAAAAGAACGGCACCATCTGCCCGCCGCTTCGCGGCACTATGTAGAACGTCAAACCGCTGTCGGCACGGGAGGTGTCGCTCCGGGCGACCCATTCGCGAACCCTTTCCAGCGGTAGAGCAATCTCCCACCGGCCTGAGTCGGATACCTCTGGCGACAGCGCTCCCAGCCGCTCACCCGGCGGCAGGCTGTCGACATCCGGCATCCGAGACTCGATCCAGTAATAGTCGAGCAGGCTCGCGGTCAGAAGCGGGAACTCTCCATCGCCGTAAAGGCCGTTCCAGGCAAGATTAATCCTCGCCGAGTCGATCCGCACCGTCGAGTCAGGCGCCGCCGGCGGCAGGAATCTGAAGAGCGCTCGCGATATCAGGTTCCCTTCCCATCCGGCATAGATGAGCGGACTTCCACCGGTGCCGACGCCTTCTATATGATAGTAGCGAGAGGTATCGACCGACAGTTCGACCGACCCGGGACGACCCTCATTTGGCACCCCGATTCCCGATCCCGTAGGCCCGCCCGAATCGGCACAACCAACCAACAGGATCGCAGCCAGGACGACCAAAGATGAATAGAGAGGCGCACTGATGAGGAAAGACCTAACCTGCTTGGGGAGACTCATAGTCTATCAATATAGCAGGCAGGCTCAATCAAGGCAAGCCGAAGACAACTAACCCGGTCTCCTCACCACGGGTTCCAGAGAATCACCCGGAGCGGCCCGTGAGCCCCCAAGACCAGTTGCTTTTCGATGTCTGCCGTGCGCGACGGGCCGGTGATAAGGGTGTAACTGAGGTGGGAATCGGCAGTTTCCAGATAGGCGGCAAGATCGGGATAGAGCGGCGCACCTGATGCTATCGCAAGATGCACCGGAGGCAGACTCCCGACCAGCCGGTCGCCCGGTCCAACAGAGGTGCAAATCAGGGTGCCGGTCTCCGCGATGAGCCCATCGACGAGGGTTATCCCGCAGGCGGCTCGGGCGATCCTCCCGGCGGTTGACTCCAAGCCTTCGCCTTGCGAGGTCTCGATGACCGGTACTCCCAATACTGCAAGGCGGCTTTCGAATTCAACCTCGAGCCGGCTCGACAGCGCGACAGGGGTTAGCCCCTCGCGGAGAACATAGTCCGCTATCGCTTTGAAAGAAACGCCCCCCTGGGATGGATGGACGATTTCCCCATTCGCCGCCAGCCATCGCACTTCGAACAATTCCCGCAGTGATTCGCGAGACAGATCCATCACCGTCAGCACCTCCCCTCCGTCATGCGCCACCGATCAGCACCCCGGCGGCAAAGACCAATGCCCCGCCGATCACCACCTGGACGATAGCCGATCCGAGCGGTGTCTCCATATATTTCTTGCGCACCCACGCAATGACCCCTAACTCGACGACCACCACTGCGACCGCCACGGTCGTCGCCAAATGGACGTCGGGAATCAGGAACGGCAGGGTATGTCCTATCCCGCCGATGGTGGTCATTAATCCGCAGATGACGCCCCGTATCCAGGGCGCGCCGCGGCCGGTCATCGAACCGTCGTCCGAGAGGGCTTCAGCAAAGCCCATCGATATCCCGGCTCCAATGGAGGCTGCCATCCCTACGAGAAATGTCTCCCAACTGTTCATCGTAGCGTAGGCAGCGGCAAAGAGCGGCGCCAGCGTCGAAACGCTTCCATCCATTAGTCCGGCAAGTCCGGGCTGGATCACCTGGAGAACGAAGAGCCGGTGCGATGCGGCCTTCTCGTCCAGTGTGACCTCCATCCGGCTGATCTGCTGAGCCAACCCGGCGTGACGTCGCTCCTCTTCAGCGAGGTCGCCCAGGAGTTGCCGGATGCCCGCGTCGGTGGTGCGCCGGATAGCGGCTTCGTAGAATCGTCGCGTCTCAACTTCCATCGACTCTACTTCACGCTTGGCCCTGGCCAGCGTGAGCGGCTTCATCAGCCAGACCGGCTTTCGCGCTACGAAGCCCTTGACGTCCTGCCGCCGGATCAGTGGAATGTGCTCGCCGAATCTCGCGCGATAGATGTCGAGCAGCCGATGGCGGTGGTCGTCTTCCTCAGCGCGCATGCGGCGGAACTCGTCCGCCTGCTGTGGGTAGGCGGCTTCGATAGCATCGGCAAGCGCTTCGAGGATGCGGCCATCCTCCTCTTCGAGGCTGATGGCGAGGGCGAGGATTTCAGACTGGGAGAGATCTTTGAACGCCGGCATAGGGGAGTAAGAAGTATGGAGAGTGGAAGATGCGACGAAGCGAACCAGTATCTGCTTGAGAAAATAAGCGTAATAGGCTTAGATCGTCTTGCCCGCGAAGGCGGGCTTCCAGCCAAGATCGACCTTGCTGGGTTCCCTCCTGCGCGGGAACGACACCTTTGCTATGCAAACTATTCCAACTTGATGCCAGACTGCGGCCAGGACCGGCCTTAAAACTTTTAGTCTGACTTGATCCTGCATTCCCGCACTACCTCATCAAGACCACTGACTGGAGATGCTTCGCCCCGTCGACGCGGCTCTCAATGAAATAGACACCAGTGGATAGACCTTTGGCCGGTATCGTTATCTGGTGAGAACCGTCGGAAAGCGCACCATCACACAATTTCATGACCGACTTGCCGGAAACATCCAGCATTCTCATTCTGACAAGGGACGGCTTCGCAAGCGTTATAGTCACCGCTGTTGTGCCATTAAAGGGATTCGGGTATGCTGCAGAAACCTCCCATAACGAAGGGATGGTGGATTGATCATCTTGCGGCACTCTTTGCGCATCGGAAATGTCCAGTATCTCCACCGAATACCGGTCGGCAACGTAGAGCAAGTTGCCATCTGCTAGAATGGCTTCCGCTCTGCCCGGTGTGTTGTAACGTCCCGTCTGCCATAATTGCCCCTCCTCTGTAACATGAAACACCCGAACTCCCGAGGTATCCTCCGCCGTTGCAACAATTCGGTTGCCTGCGGGAGCAATTTGGTGAACTGGCCCACTCACTCCGCCAATATGAACCATGTTCTCAACATCTGTAATGTCTAAACAGTATATTCCGGGCCAGTAAGCACTTGGTCCTCGCCCTACCAAAAGTAGCGGCACAAGGTATGTGAAACTATTGATACCACTATAGCGCGCATTCTCGAAATTCATTCCAATCATCCGGAAATCATCTGGGTTTGATATGTCATAGACCGCATATCCGTAAGTCTCGGCAAGAAATCCAATCCCACCCCGGGGTTGAAACAGGATGTTTGACGAATTGCCGAAGCGAGTATCCTGCTCGGAAACAAGGCGAAGATTGTCAGGCTCCCGAACGTCGCAAACTGCAACGCTATACTTTGCTGTTATATAAGCAATTCCATTATCGATCCGGATGCGCGACGCTTCATTCGGCAATGCGAGCGAATCGAGGATTTCATAGGTCTGAGGGTCATCAAAACGAATTGAATATAAATGCCTGAAGCGGATATCTGGAGTGCTTGCCCTTACGACAAACACATTCCCATCTGCATCCGAAGCCAATCCAACAAAACCATCGCCACGCCCGCCTAAGTTACAAAAGTGCGGTTCTGTTGGATTCAACGGATCCTCTATGCCAATTGTGTGAAGGAACGGTGCGTTGAGAACAATTAAGATCTCGCCTGTCTTGACAATATCTAATCCTCTGCCAGATTTATTAATGCGACTACGCAATTCCATTCTCCGGGGATCGGAAACGTCGATGAGAAAGACCCCTGTCTGATTGCTAACGGCCGCGAGGTCGTCACCAACAGTCAAAGCGGGACGTCCACCCCAGATGGGCAATTGCACTGAAGAAAGTCGGTTTTCACGTCCCGGGTCCGAAATACCGATAGCATGAAGATTGCCATCTCCGGAAACTGCATATATTAGGGTGTCCCTGACAACAAAGTTATAAGTTCCAAAAGGTGCCAGAATCCTCGCCGAGAGCCTTACATCACGGGGATTGCTTTGATCAAAGCAATAGAAGAATCTGAAGTCTGAGTATTCCGATTCAGACCTTACTAACCAATAATCGTTTCCTAATGTCTGCAACGACCACCCAACTATATGAATTATATCCGCAAGAACTATATTCTCAATATCGGAAATATCATAGAACCTGGTCAAATCACTATTGGAAGCTTGAGCAATCAAAATCCCATTGTCAGACACACAAATCGACTCAAAATAGCCTGGAATACTGCCAATGAGTTCACGTTCATAGTTTTCATCGAAGGCATAAATCGCCAGGCGCTCATCTTCTCCGATATACACCCTATTTCCCGTGAATAAGTATGGATGGTAAGACACTGCCCTTCCAATAGAACGAATATAAGTTGGATTGCGAGGATTTGTAACGTCATAGAGATTGAAGTTACTAAACAGGGCAAGATTGCCTGCTACTTGCACACTTTCCCCGCCCGGTAGAATTGAAGTCAGCGCCACCGGTGTTGATGGGTCGCTAACGTCGATCAGATGATAAGCATCGAATGTGGCAACATAGAGTATGCTGTCCCTCAGGGCACTCGACAACGCCCGTCCAACATTCAGCAGCGGCACCCGCGACACCTGCCGGATGTCCACATTCGGTTGCGAGAAGGCGGACGAGCCAAACCCCGCCATCAAGAGCGCGACGAGTAGAGTTAGTTGCGCCATCTCAATCACCTCATATGAGTTCTTTGAATTAATCGATCTGCGCCCGGGAGTCGCCGTCACGTGCCCTCAAGTGACGGCAGGTTCGTGCCTAAAGTGCTGTCACGTGAGGCACGTGACAGCGACCAATGCGGAAAAATCAAAGACTCTCTTTTGTGCCTTATGACTTCATGACTAAACTCAATATAGCCTCGATCCCATCACCTTGCAAACACGCCCCCTTCCTACTGCCCTCACTTCACCGGCCGCATCACGATGCACCCCCGCGGACACTCCGCCGCGCAGATACCGCAGCCCTTACAGTAGTCATAGTCCACCCAGTAGAGCACCCCCGGCATCAGGTCGTAGGGAGCCGGCCGCGCGTTCTCCCCGAACGCCCGGTGCACCGCGACGTCGGGGCAGAAGACGTAGCAGTTGTCGCACGCCGGGCAGGAACCGCAACTGAAGCATCTTCCCGCCTCTTGCATAGCCGCCGCTTCGTCGAATCCGCCCCACACTTCGTCGAATGATTGCGTCCTTTCACTCACCGGCAGGCTGTCCGGCTCTTCACGCGGGCGGAACTCGAAGTAGGCTGGATTGAGATCCGCGAACCGGATCACCTTCGACTCGCGACTACGCAGCGAGGGGGTAGTAGCATCCGCAGTATCCGATTCCATCGCCTTATCAACACCCGCCGCACCGTGCCTTAAATACTCATCGATCCCATTAGCGGCCCGCCGTCCGAATCCAATCGCGGCCGTAACGGTCCCGGCGCCATCCGCCGCATCGCCGCCAGCAAACAACTTATCCACCGGCGTCCGGCCCAACTCGTCCGCCGGGATGTTCCAGGATGTCTTTGCAAGAATGTCGTCGGGAAGGTAAGCCAGGTCGGCGGTCTCGCCGATGGCCGTAACGATGGTGTCGCACGGCACTGCGAACTCGCTGCCGGGGATCGGCTTCGGACTGCGCCGCCCCGACGCGTCGGGTTCGCCAAGCGCCATCCGGATAGACCAGGCTCCGACCAGGCACCCATCCTCCCGCCAGGTCTCTACCGGCGCTGCGAGGAAGTCGATCTCGATCCCTTCGGCAAGAAGTTCCTCGATCTCCTCGGCAATGGCCGGCATTTCGTCCCGCGTCCGGCGATACTGGAGGCGGACGTCGCGACCCATCCGAAGAAGCGACCGCGCGACGTCGATGGCCGTGTTGCCGCCTCCGACGACCAACACCCGACTGCCAGTCTCCGGGTCGAGTCCAAGGTTGACCCGGCGCAGCACTTCGGTCCCCGACAGCACTCCACCCCGATCTTCGCCCTTGGCTCCCAGCGGCCGGCTGACGGTGAGTCCTGTCGCCGCGAAGACCGCATCGAACTTCGCCATCAGATCGGAAAAGGGCAGGTCGCTCCCGATCCGGACCCCAGTACGGATCTCGACTCCCAATGAAGCGATGCGGGTAATTTCCGCCTCGAGCACCTCAGGCGGAAGCCGAAAATCGGGTATCCCGACCCGCATCATCCCGCCGGCAACCGGTTGCGCTTCGAAAACGGTAACGCCATGCCCCATCAACGCCAGATGATACGCCGCCGAAAGACCTGCCGGACCGGACCCGATCACGGCGACACTACGCCCGCTCGCCGGCGCCCGCTTGAGTGCCGGAGGCCGCTCGCGAAACCGGTCGCCAAGGAACCGCTCAATCGCGTGGATGTTGATCTTGCCCCCCATCTCACCGCGATTACACTCCACCTCACACGGATGCGGGCAGACCCGCCCGCACGTCCCCGGAAAGGGCGATGTTGCCGCCAGCACCCGCCAGGCTTCTTCGAACTGCCCCGCCCCGACGAGCGTCACGAATCCAACCACGTCGTTGCCGGCCGGACACCGCCAGGTGCAGGGCGGCGTCTGCTCGACATGATGCGGCTCGACATTGCGCCAGGCGCCGGTCTTATTGACGCTGGTATTGCCCAGCGACGCCGCCATCACCGGCAGGTCGCGCCACGACTTGAAGAGTATCGGTTGTTGAGACATAGACTGAGTGCAGAATGTTGTAGGTGTGCAGATCGTTTTTCACTCATCCCCCCGCTTGGCGGTGAGATCGTTGGGGGGGGGAATCAGAAAAGCGAACTAACCCCCCTAACCTCCCCCGTCAAGCAGGAGGGAGAGTGTGAATCGCAATCTGGACCGGGTCATGTATTAAACAGTGCAGAAAAGTGTTGACTTGGAGGGTGGACATTCTTGTCCGCCCTTGCTTAATAGGAACTTCTCATCAAGGCGGACAGGAATGTCCGCCCTCCAGGAACGGCAACAATAATCTGCACCTCCCAATAGTGTAGAACGTCTAGCGATATCATAGACGTGCTGCCAACAGGCTGCACAATCTGCATTATTCATTTAACTATGGTCACCATCCCTGCGGCGAGTGCGTCCGGTCCGGTCAGGGTTAGAATGTAATTGCCTGCGGGAAGCCCGCCGACGTTAAGCATCCCCCGCCCGTCACCGGCGGGCAGCCAACCACCTTTGATACAAGCAACTTCCGTGCCCTTCAGATCGCTCAGCCTAAGCGACCATAACCCTGCCCCAGGCAAGTGATAAACAATAGAAAGTGCGTCATTGAAGGGATTCGGAAAGTAGGTAAGTGTAGGTTGTGTGGGAGGGAGTGAAGGCTGCGCTGCTTTCGGCGCCGCCAATACGCCGAGCCGGGCAAAGATAAGACTCTGTTCGGTGAGGGTTATGATTTCGCTTTCGCCGTCACCGTCATAGTCGTCGATCGTAAGTCCGACGATGTCGCGTTCATGCTGATAGACCATCGCCGTGAACCGGTTGGCTTCCAGGGAATAAGGCGCTGCCAGGCCGTCCCGCGATACCGCAAGAAGTAGTCGCTCCCGGCGGTCGCCATCATTATTCGTCATGGGGATGACGAAGTCCGCCTGGGCCACTGGCATCAACCGGGCATTTAACCGACGCAGACTATCGGCAGCAAAGATCTCAAGAACTCCCTCCCGGGGACCGAAGATGATCCCCGGCTCAGCATAAGTGCCGGTCGCTGCCAGCGCTGCAAAGGGCATTTGCTCCGGACCGTTAGCCTCGTCGCGCCGGAGACGATGCGCTCCCACCCAGTTGTCGATCGCTGCGAGTCTTAGTTCACGGCGATCTTCAGGCACTCCTCCGCTCGTGCTGTGATAAGACTCCGAGCCGGCGACCACCATCATCCGCCGGACGCTGACCGCGTCGTCGCCTATAGCCACCCCCCTCGGCGATCCGATCGCAACGGCGTTGATCCACTGCGCGCTGCGCAGACCGTATCGTCCTGCAAAGCCCGATAATTGCTCGGTGAATTCGCCACCTTGCAGCAGATCGAGGCGGTAGGTCGAGACGAGGACGACCAGACTCTCGGTCTGATCGGGGTCGATGCGCGCCGGCGCAAAGATGCGCTCTGCAATGCCCCCCCCACCGCCGGCACCGAAGCGGTCGATGTAGAAACGCGCTATCGTCCGGACCGAGGTCGCTTCGACTTCCCAGTTGCCGTAGCGCAGGATGTCGTCGCGGGCGTTGTCTCTATCCCGCCGAACGTGGAGCAATACCACCGGCTCGCAGCCCTCCCCCAAGCCAAAATCGGCTGCGATCACATCGATCACGCGCCCTTCTCGCGGCTCGCTTGCCCAGACTATCTCCCCGTCCCGAATGCGAACCACCCGGTCATCCAGTCCGACCATAACGTTGACCGTGCCTTCCTCGGACCAGACCGTCCCGAGGCACGCAACCGGCTCGTCGAAGTCGATCCGCCAGACCTCCTCGACCGGCAGCATCTGCGCCAGAGCCGACACCGCAATCAGGAGCGCCGCACATATTTTCACCGGCCTGTCTCCGGGTGAACCATTCGTCGCTTCAGATGAGTCAGTTGAAAAGGCATGTCGTAATAATGTGGTGTGCGGACGCCCTCGTCCGCACGCACTACATCTCCATGTCAAAACCTGACGAGGGCGTCCGGTGTGCACGAGTCGAGGTTTCAACAGACTCAAGATAGCCTTTCGCAGTCTTCCAGTCAATTGAGCCGGACACTAATCATCGCAACTTTGGCACACATCGCTTGACTGAAGCCCCGCCGGGTCTTAAGTTGTAACTTAACTTCCTGACTTGCCCTGCTGGAGATTCTATGCTCTGCCGTATTCTCCTCCTCTCTGGTATCGTCGCAGCGCTTTGCGCTTCGGCAGCCACTGCCCGACCCTCAGGCCCCGATCCCGACTACCGCCACCGGTTCCGAGAAACCCTCGTCAACCGCGCTTCGCCCGTGACTCCCCGCATCGCCGCGCCCTGGAGTGAAAATGTCGATTCCCTCTCGACCTGCCTGCAGACCGGCTACTACCTCGACCTGGCTATCGAGGGCGACCGGCTCTATGCCGCAACCAACTATGGCGTGGAGGTCTTCGATATCTCGGACCCACACCACATCCGCTTCCTTGCGCGCGCTGCAACGCCTTACGATGCCTATGAGGTCGGCGTCAAATCAGGCCATGCCTACATTGCCGACTGGCGGTGGGGTCTCTACACCTTCGATATGCGCGATCCGGGCGCGGTCCGGTCCACTAATGAACGCAGCGCGGTTCCTTATCTCCTCGATGACCTTCAGACTGTCCGCAGCCGGGCTTATCTGGCTGAGTACGGCAACGGTATTCGGGTGCTCGATGTCTCGAACCCCGCAGCGCCGACTTCGCTCGGTCTTCACCGCCCGACTCCTTTCACCGGACGGATATGCGTCGATGACACTCTCGTCTGGTTCGCCGACAACAATGCGGGCGGCGTCATCGCCTCCGATCTTCGCACCATCGGCCAATTCCGGGCCGTCGGGCGGTTGGTCATTCAGGAATATATAACCGACCTCTCGGTGCGGGATCACTTCCTCGCGCTGGCAGCCTATCAAGCCGGTATCTGGCTTTTTTCGTTCGACCGACCGGATTCCTTCGTCGTTCGAGGCCGGAGAGACTTTGGCGACGTCTGGATCGACGACGTCGAACTCTACGGCACGACTCTCTATGCCGCCGCTACTAACGGCTTGCATGCCATCGACATCACCGACCCCGACGGGCCGGAACTGGTCTGGAGCGATGATCGGTTCACTGAAGGACTCGCCATTACCGGAACCTACCTCTATGCCGCGCACGGATACCGCGGCATCACCTGCTACGACATCCGCGATCCGCTGCAACCGGAAGTCTCGGCTCGCTTTATGCCCCCCTACGGCGTCTTTGAAGTTGCCGCAACGCCCGACGCTGCCTATGTATTGCGCGGCAATGCCGGACTCCTCACCCTCGACCTGCGCGATCCCGCCCGGCCCGACACCGCGAGTCTCGACCCGGACTACAGCATCGCCGACCTGGTGCGCGTCGGAGACTACCTCTATGCCCTCGGCCGGAGCCTTGCCGATTCGATTGACTACATCCTCGTCTATAGCCTTTCCGAACCGCTCGAGCCGACCCTTATCTGGAGCGCGCAGATCGACGCCGACTTCGACATGATCGCTTCCTGCGAACCCAATTCAATGTTGCTCGCGCTGTTCCGATATGAAGGCGGCATCGAACTGTGGGACATTTCCGACCCCGAGGGCCCGCTCCCGGCCGGCCGGATCAACGACGCGAACGCCACGTCCGCGACCCTTAGCGGCGGTTTGCTATACTACATCGACGTTGACCTGGCATTGCATGTTGTTGATGTGAGCGAGCCGATCTGGCCCGGTGAAATGGGCCTCTACCGCGGCTTCGAGTATGCCTATGACGTCGTTGCCCGGGACGTCCAGGTCTTCGTCGCCGACGGGGACAACGGCGTCGTCATGCTAAACACCTCCGACCCGGAAAACATCGCTCGCGTATTGAGCGTCCGGACCGATTGGGCGTCCTATCTGACCCTCGCCGATTCGCTCCTCTTCGTCTCGGATGGTGTCGGCGGCGTCCGGATACTTCGCCTGAACGGCTTCAACCCTCCGACCCTGAAAGGCCGGTTCCAAACCGCTTCCTGGCCAACGGAAATCGCCATTGCCGGGGGGCTGATGATCGTCGCCGATCGCGAAGACCTTGCGGTCGGCAGGTTTCACCCCCTTGGCATTGATGACGACGACCCGGCGCCCCTGCCCGGCGCCTTTATCTTCTCACCGCCCTACCCCAACCCTTTCAACGGCACCCTCCGGGCCGGCTTTACGCTCCCTTCACCCGGCTGGGCGAGGATTGTGCTCTATGATCCAACAGGACGGCAGGTCTGGTCGGATAGGTTGAATGACCTCCCGGCGGGGCGGCACGAAATGTCCCCTCTGTATGGCGCAGCCTCTTCCGGGGGCTATCTGTTGAAGGTGGAGGCAGGCGAGGCAGGTTCGTTGCAGGCACGCTGGAGCGGCGCCTATAAAGTCATTCTGGAGAAGTAATGGCTAAAACTATTATCCTGATTCACGGGCGCAACTACAAGCCACCCAAGGACAAACTCGCGCCACTCTGGATCCAGGCTCTTCGCCATGGCTTGGGCCGCGATCTGAAAGGCACTCCAAGCCACGCAGCCAAACTCGCCGCTTTCGATGCCGCGCTGCGTCGGGCGAGTGCCGATGCACTCGATCAGTTCGTCTATTACGGCGACCTGAGCAATGCCTATCTCGAATTCGGCAAGGACTGGCACAGCCATATCGGCCAGTCCACCTACGACGACTCCGAAGAGCGGCAAAAGCAACTCGATCTCTTGAGGTCCTATCCCACCGCAACGGACTTCAGCCGCTCCAATTATCGCAAACTGCCGGGACAGACCGGGGTGGGGGAGTTCTTTGCCGACACTTTGGGCGCCGCGCTCGGCTCGATCGGACTGGGACGCCCGCTAATCACCTTTGCCGCGCCCGATATGGAACGTTACTTTAGGTCCGACTCCCGCTTTGGCACCGAAGTCCGGGGCCGGTTGATCGCGCCGCTTCGCGCAGCCATGGACCGCGGCGACGACATATGCGTCATCTCCCACAGCCTCGGAACGCTGATCAGTTACGACACCTTCTGGAAGTTCAACTACTATTCCGAATACCGCGGCACCCTGACGACGACTGACTACTCGCATAAGCGCATCTCGCTCTGGATCACCCTCGGCTCGCCGCTCGGCGACGAAACTTGCAAGAGGCATCTAAAAGGTGCCGATCTCACCGGCCCGCGCCGCTATCCAGCCAACATCGACCGCTGGGTCAACGTCTTTGCCGAGGATGACTACGTCAGCCATGACGGCAAGGTAAAGAACGACTACAAAGGGATGTCCGCCGCCATCAGCGACCATAAGGTCTATAACCTCGGTCTCGAGTTTGGGCACAAGGGGTTTCCCCACGGACGGTCGAATCCCCACTCCGAACTCGGCTACCTGATCCATCCCGAGGTTGCGCGGGTCGTCGCGGACTGGCTGTAGGCGGGTTATCTTCCAGAATAACAACGGGGTGCCCTGCACATTAGGGCACCCCGTTCTACTCGATTCCAAATCCCCTCTCCTCACCGCATGTCGATCGTCCCGTTGACGTGCGTCGTCTGCGCATAGACATGGCAGACGTTGCAGGTTGCGAGAGGCGGATGCGGATCGGGAGGCGGCATCGCATGGCAGGTGCCGCAAGCGCGCTGGGATCCATCGACCCGCGTCCACTCGGCGACGATCCCGTCCCGCATTATCCCGTCGCTGCGGGTGATAGACCCATGGCAATAGACCGACGAGCAGGTGCCGGCGTTGCGGTCCCAGACCGGCGTCGTCCGCCCCGAGTCGGTCGCGGCGACGCCAAAGGTTACCTCCGCGACGCCCGGTGTGATGGTGTCGATGTGCGCCTGACTCGCAAACCCGGCGAAACTGTGGCATGCCGAGCAGGCGAGCGGGTTCGAAATGCGATTGTCGGTCAGGTGCGCCTGGTGCGCGCCGACGGTAACAAATTCGGTCCCCTCCCGCCCGATCAGGTCCGGCGGCGGCGCCGAATTGAACGTCCCGCCGTGGCAGACCCGGCAGCCCTCAGGGCCGCTGCTGCCGGTATGACAGGTGCGGCAGTTGGCCGGACTATCTCCGATCTTCCAGGTGAGGCGGTTGTAGTCGCTGCCGTGGCAGTCCTTGCACCGTGTCAGGTTCCAGTTAGTCCGTCGTAAGTGACTGGCGTGAAGATTCTCGCCTCCGGCACCCGCCCAGCCGGCCGGATGGGGGAACTGGTCGTGGCAGATAAAACAAGCCGTCGCCTTCTGTCCCGCCGACGAATCGGGCCCATGGCAACTGCGGCACGATGCAATCCTGCTCTCTATTTCCGCCAGCGACGTCGTCAGCAAATCGCCCAACACCGCCTTGCCGTGAAAGTTTGAACTGCCCGGATCGCTCCAGCCGGCCGGGTGAGTCGTCCGGAGCGGGCCGCCCGCCTCTTCCGAACAGCCATAAAGGAGCGCCAGACCCAGACAGAGCATCGCCGCCGGAAGAAGAATGACCGCGCGACGAACCGCTCCGTCCCGCTCTTTACCATCTCTTGTCGTCATCGTCATCTCCTTACTGGTGGCATCCGGCGGCAAAGCAGGAGGGCTGCTTCACCGTGCTGGTGTGGCATATCACACACTGGTCGAAGTCCGACTGCGCCTTGCGGACGTGGGCTCCGCCGCTGCCGGTCTTCGCCCAGCCGGGACGACTATGGTCGGAAGGCAGCACCATTTTCTGCATGTGACAGGCCGAGCAAAAAGACTCCGGCTCATGACACGACTGGCAGTTGGCGAACCCGCCCGCGCGCGTGAAAGCCTTGCTGTGGACGAACTTCTGCGGATGCGGCGAGCCGAACCCGGCACCCTGATGGCATGTTGCGCAGTCGTCCTGCGCCTGCTGCTGGTGACACATCGCGCAATCGACAGGGTCGAAGGTCGCTGCCTCGCCGTGATTCGCCGTCCAGTCGAATCTGTGGCTGGCCGGCTTGGCCGGTAATTCACCCTGATGGCATTGAGCGCACGTTAGATTGACGCGCTTCGTCTGATGGCAGTCATAGCAACTGCGCATATTGGGCCACGGTGCACCCGACGGCTCGCGGCCGGCCTGCACGGCATGACAGGTCTGACAATCGGCTGCCTCCGTATGCGCCTGGTGCGAAAACGCCGCGTAGGACGCACCGGCTTGTGGCCGCGTTTCCGGCCAGACCTCTGCCACGTCGTCGTGGCACTCCGCACAGACCGACCGGTCCGGCAGCAACCGCTCCAGGCCCGAGGTCGATGTCGCCACCGATGCGTGGCAGTGGGCGCATTCAAGTGCGACCTCTTCGACGTGATATTTATGCGGAAAGACCTTGACGGGCGGCGCTTCGGGCTTGCCGAGGGTCGTCCGGTTCAGTAGCACGAGTAATACCACCATCCCGATACCGGCGCAAAGTGACAGGAGTCGTTTCATAAGCCAAACCTCACTCTGAAAGCCAGCTGGCCGCGAATGTCGGATGCGGCTTCCCGGTCACGATAATGCTCGACGCCCCCCGATACAACCGCGTCGGGCCAGACCACCCAATCGAGCCGCAGACTGTTCGCCCAGTTGTCGGACGGCTCGGCGTCCCATGCCGAATCGAAACGGTCAAAATCGAGATCGAGTCCCCACCGGAGACGGCCCGGGACGAGCACACCTCCCGCGCCGACCCAGCCGCCAATTTGGTTAAGGTCACTTCCTGCCTGCCACCGCGCTCCGGCTTCACACATTGGATGGACGATGGCCAGCATCGCGCGATCGACGTCGCCGGCTTCCCGCAACCTCCGGGCATATCCGACTTGAACCGCCAGATCCGCCCACGGCAGGTCGTGCCCAAGTGTTGCCTCGGCTACCCGAGTCGGCTGGTAGGCTATTTCCTTCAGCGGCGTAGATTCATAGAGCCGGATGCGCCGTTCACTGTAGCGAACCCGGACCAGTGCGCCCTTATGCGGAATCAACCGGATGCCGCCGCTCACCGAGCGGAGGTCGGACTGGTTGTTGTCGAGAGCTGCGCGCAAGTCCCAGCCGACGCGATATCTTTGGCAGCGCAGCGTCAGCCGCGTTACGGCGTCGTCGTTCTCCCCGTCCCGGTAGCGCATCGTCTGATCGAGCAGATAGTTGAGCCGCCCGAACATCAACCCCTCAAAGGCGACCGTGCCGCGATACCGCTCCGGGATCTGCGACGTCTCGCTTCGATAGAGGGGGTAGATTTCGCGCCCGCCGGAGAGGGTGATCAAACTCATATTATAGCCCTGCAGGTCGAGCCGCACTTCGGCGCCGTCGGTCAAACTCCCGGCATCCCCGGCGCGAACTGCCGCAAACCGCCCCAGCCGCGCATCGACAACGCCTCTGTGATGCCGAAGATTGAGCGCGATTAGACGGGAGTCGCCGCGACCCGGCAAAGGGCTGTTGCCGTCGCGCATCTCGGTTGCTGCAGCCGCGGACCACGGGCTGCCGGCAGCCTGCCAGTTGAGACCGGCAAACTGCGTCATGAGAAACCGTGACGCGCCGCCCGGTTCCTCCCAGGTGTAGTAAGTCGTCCGCAGTTCGCCATTCAGCGGCCCGGCAGCAACCGGCTTTCCGAAGAGCATAGCGAAGATTGCAGCAGTTAGGATCATCTTCTGCATAGTCTAAATCTCCTCATCTCGTGAGGGAAGCGTGAATCCTGCCTGAGTGCGCAAATCAAGTGCCGTAGCGCCTGCAAGTGCCAACTGCAAGGTATAGCCCCTCCGCTTGGCACTGATGCGCAACGTCCGCGCGTCATTTGACGCAAGCCCAAAACGCAAGAAGGCGGATTTACACCCGCCCCCTTGTTTATCCTACAAGTCTGGAGAGCGGGTTTCAACCCGCCCGATAATTCACATACTTCTACCGGGCGAACTTCTTCACCCAGCCGAAATACTGGTTGAAGAAGGTCACCGTATCATAGACGATCCGGGAGTTCCAAATGTAGAACCAAAGCCCCGATATCCGCACCAGATTGTAGTAGAGCACCCCGGCCAGAAAGAGCCCTCCGATGTAGATCGCTCCGGCCCGCTGATACTTCCGCACCCGGGTGATCCGCATCTCCTCAAGGAAGTACCGGATGCGCTTGTCGTTCATATCGTCCTCGGTCAGAAAGACGCCCATTATAGCCCAGAGGAGGCAAACCATAAAGGTCGGAATGAACGTGAACAGGACGAGCGGGCTAATGTAGTTGGGATAGCGATATTGCAGATAGCCGGCGCCAATTAGCCCCAGAACGAGGAAGATGTCCGTCCAGCGGCGATAGTTGCGTAAGTATCTCGGTGGCCGGAAGATGAATTTGTTCCGCACCGCCGTAACTTCCACGTTCGCCTTGGCGATATAGTCGATCATCGAGCCCGACCAGACCGCCATAAAGAGAAACCGGAAGTTATGGTCAGTGATGTAGTCGAAGAGCACCCCCTCACCGAACGCCAGTTCGAAGAACGACACCACCCAGACCGTGATCCAGTAGGCTATCGCCCAAAAGATGTAGCCTTTGTCCTCGGCGAACCAGATGAAGAACTCGCGCAATTGCTCCCGCGTCGGCATCTTCTTCAACTTCTCGCCGCAGGCGGGGCAGGTCTTCTCCTTAATGAAGTTATAGGTCGAGATGGAACCTTTGCAATTGGGACATCTCACGGCGTGGCGGCTCCGGGTTAGGGTGAACGACCGGTCGGAAGCGGCAGCATGAACGCGCTGCCCAATTCTGGAGAATAGGACAATATAATGTGCGGTGAACGAAATGCAATAGCCGTTGGAGATTCAAGCGCTGTGGCGTCAGGTCTCCCAACCTGACGCCACATTTCTGTCCGATAGAGAGCAAGCCTATAGCCGCCTGAACCGCATTGTCAACCACGCCGACTGCGGCGACCCCGACACCACCAGATAGTAGTTCGTGATCTGCACCTTGTAGTGCACTCCTCCCGACGCCTGCAGGATATAGACGTGGTTCTTCGAGATCAACTCGTGCTGCGCGCCGTAGTTGAACCACGGATTCACCTCGAGCGACCCGAAAACCGATATCGCCCCGTCCTTCGCATAAGGCGGACCGATTGGCGCTGCCAGAAGCGCATCGAAGGTCGTATCGGGAGCGAAGACCGCCGCCTGCCCCCGCCCATGGAGCGACGAGTTAAGTTTGATGTCGAAGCCGGAAACCTGGAAGTCCCAGTCGAGCGACGTCATCGGATCGGCGATCGCTACCGCGCCTCCGGTGGCAAAGGAAAAGTAAGCCGTGCCGCTCGAGCAGTCGAGATTCGACCACCGTGCCGGGCCGGAGAGAGTCGCGGACCCGTCGGCCTGATAGACGAATTTGATCGCCAGAGTCCCCACGTGGCTGCGTCCGTAGTCGCTGATGCTGTCGATCGTCATCTTGGCATACTTTCCCCCGGCGGTCTTCAGGACATAGACCTTGCGCGAAGGCAGAATCTGATGCGCCGGCGGGCCGGTGTAGATCCACCAGTCAACGAGTGCGTAGGAAGTCCGGTCGCTCTCCCAAGCGCTCGAGTCGATTGCCGGCACCGAGGTTACAGCATCGAAGTTGACACTGTCGGCATGCCCGATTCGGGCCAGATCGACCGCCCGAACATCGCTTGAGCCGGACACCCCGCCATTGGTCTTTCCGCTGTAGCGCATAAAAGCGAACGTCCAGATGTTGTTGGTGCGCGCTTCAGCATCGGTAATGCTGACCACCTGCCGGTTAGCGAGATCGTAATAACGAAAGGAACTGCTTGAGGTGGCATTGAGCCGGACGTAGTAACCGCCCGACCCGTCGGACCAGGTCGAGTCCGACGGCGTGTAAGGTCCCGGCCCGGTCGGACCGGTGCTGTCGTCCTTCTCGCAGCCGACCGCGAAAAATAGCGCTGAGAGTGCGAGCGCGATGAGGATATTGCGCATACCATTTCTCCTGAAGAGGGTTGTGATTGTGTGCCTTGAGGGCGGATTTCACCCGCCCGATGAACATCCCGGAGGGCGGGTTTCAATTCGCCCTGGAAGGGTCGTAAAAGGGAAGGTCTATTCGCGGAGCGTCCAACTCTGACCAACCGTCACCACCCGGCCATCGCGTGGGCCGTAGCGGGAATCGGTGCGGTCGAGCAGGTTCTCCACTTTGAGGAAGAAGGATAGGCCGGCTCCAACCCGACGGGTCAGAGCCAGATTCCAGACTTGTGAGGCGGGCGCCCACTCATCGGATTGTTGGGCGTCGGTTTCGTATATATCCTGAAACATCGAGCGGCTGGTATAACGGCCCCAAACTTTGACCGTCCAGTCTCCGGCTTGACGGGTCAGGTCGAACCGGCCCGCATGCATCGGCCGACCAACCAGCGGCGATCCGGTCGAGTCATTCCGGCTTATGGTGTAGGAATAAGCGATGCGGGCTTCGACTCCCCGCAAGGGAATGAAGCCGCGTTCGACCTCAACCCCCTTTACCCACGAGGAATAGATGTTGTTATACCTGAAGATGCCGGTGTAGTAGTCTTCGCTCACCCCAATCGGCTCAAAATCGATCAGATTGCGCATCCAGTTGGCAAAGAAGGTGATCCGCGCCACCGACGAGTTGCGATAGTTGTGCTCGAGCGAAAAGTTGACATTGGTCGATCGCTCCGGTCTCAGGTCGCGGTTGCCATAGACGATATAACCGGCTGAGGCGTGATTGAAGACGAAATAGAGTTCCTTCGAGGAGGGCGCCCGGTAGCCCTGTCCGACTGAGGCTCTAAGGCGCAGGTCGTCGCGCAGTTCGAGCATCGCCGAAAGCCGCGGACTCCAGTTGCCCCCGTAGATCTCATGGTTCTCATAGCGCATTCCCGGCAGCAGCGTCCAGCCCAAACCGACGCGCCACTCGTCCTGCGCAAAGAGATTCCACGCGGTCAGACTTCCCGCAAAAGGCGACCGTAAGCCTCCCAGGGAGGCATCCGACTTGATATCCCACTGATAGAGGTCGCCGCCCAAGGTCATCAGGTGTTTGCCCGCAATCGGCTTCGTCAATTGGAACGAGGCTTCCGAATAGTCCTCGTTGCCTTCGCTGAAGTCCCGCACGAAGGGCGTTCCCCACTGCGGCTGGGTCCACTTTTCCCACCGGTGATGGTTGTCGCTGCGATAGACCTTGACGCTGTAACGCTCCTCCGGCGACGGCTGGCAAAGGACTTCCGCCGCGAGACCACTCTGCCGGTTGACCTCCCGGTCGTCGAAACTAATCGGTAGCGTAATCAGTCCGCCATCTTCGACCCACGTCTTCTCTTCGTCGAAGCCGCGGCCGGTGAGGGTCAGTTGAACGATATTGCCAAGTGGGTATCTAAGGCGAAGGTCGCCGGTGAGACGGTCCGACTCGTCGGTGCCGTCGGTATGGGGGGTAATAGGATTGAGGTCGATCAAGCCGGTGTGACTATAGCGGAGTGACCCGGACCAGTCGAGCTGCCCGATGCGGCTGCCGAGGGTGACTCCGGAAGCAAGATTGGGATTCGGCGGTGAGCCCCGGGTGCGCCCCAGTCGCGCGCCGCCCGACCCGTCGAACCGAATATTCAGCCCGTCTTCAGGCGCAGCGGTGATGACGTTGATCACCCCGCCGATCGCTTCGCTCCCGTAGAGCGTCGAGACTGCGCCCTTGACGACCTCAATCTGCTTGACGTTGGAAAGGGCAATCTGCTCGAGGTCAATCGACCCGTTAACCCGCCCGATGACGCGGTTGCCATCGACGAGGATGAGCACCTTGTCCGGATCGGCGCCCTGCAGCATGACACCGCGACCTGAGAAGTCGCTTCGGACCTCGTAGCCGATCTCGGCGTCCAGCGCGTCCGCGGCAGTCAGCGCTCCGCGACGTTCAAAGTCCCGGCGGGTAATGAGTTCGGTTGCTACCGGAACCGACTTCAAGGTTTTGAAAGTTCGCGTTGCGGTATAGACGACGTCGCTCAGCGCAACCGCCTGTGGATAAAGGCGCAATTCAACCTGCGCGGTATCACCCACCGCATTGAAGGCAACGCGTCTTCGATCCGGAAGGTATCCGACATAACTCACATCCAGAACGACCTCGCCCGGTGGAAGGCTTGCCACATAGAATCGGCCCTCCCCATCCGACGCGAAGACCTCACCGCCTTCCAGCGCAATGTGTGCGCCTTCCAGCGGCGCCCCCGTAAGACCGTCCAGCACCCGCCCGGAGATCAACGCCGCCTTGACCGGTGCGAAGAACGCCCCGAGGAAGAGCAGTGCACTAACAATCGGGCAGCGAGTCTGGCGTCGAAACATCACCCGCGCGATGTTGGCCGGCGAGTGCAGTTTCAGGATATGTATGAAGCGCTTAAAGGTCATTTCAACGAACTTGCCATCTCTGGGCCTTGCCAGAGTTCAGTTGGTGCCGTGCTTAATCCATACCGCGAGGCGAACCGGCTCCTTACTGCTAAACACGCCCGCCATTTCGATCCGCTCGTCGGAGTGATCCGGAATCGTCATCTCCGGCGTGCACCACAGGATCAGGTGTCCACCATTCGCAAGCAGTGTGCCAGACGCTGTCAGCAGCGACGGCCAATCGCCAACGGCACGGGAAACAACCGTCCTGAAAGCGTCCTTATTCCGGGCCTCCTGAGCAAACGACTCGACACGGTTCCAGACCACATCGACTCCTTCCAGTCCCAACTCCCGCACCACACGTTTCAGAAACAGCGTCTTCGAGCGTTTCGCATCGAGGAGCGTCACCTCCAGGTTCGGGCGGACGATCTTTAACGGTATCCCGGGCAGTCCGCCTCCGCTGCCGATGTCAAGCAAAGGCGATGCGACGATTTCGGGGATGATCCTGACCGGCAGGAGCGACCCGGCGATCAATCTGTCTGCCAGTTCCGGCGATCCGCTGCGGGAGATGAGGTTCTGCCGGAGATTCTCTGCCAAGAGTCGCGCCCGATACCGGTTCAGCATGTTATCAACATCGTCCCGGCCTGTGAATACCATCTTTAATTAACGCATTATCAAAGAGTAACTCAGTCGCATCCGCACTTGTTCACACCTTGTCAACAGCGCTGTGAGGAACTTGTTAGAAACTTGTGATCTGTATCACCTCAGGCCGTCTGCCGCTTCAGGTGCACCAACAGCAAAGCCAGGTCCGCCGGGGTTACTCCGCCGATGTTCGCCGCCTGCCCGAAATCAACCGGCCGAATGCGTAAAAGTTTCTCCCTGCCTTCAGAGGATAGCCCCTTGATGGCGTCATAGTCGAGCGCCTCAGGGATGACGCGCTCCCGGCTCCGCATCAACTCGCTCGCCCGCAGCGCCTGACGCTTCAAATACCCCTCATACTTAACCTCGGCTTCGACCCGACGCACAAAATCGTCCTTCGCAAGCGTATCGCCAACTTCGCTATGCCACTCGTCTAGCACCTCAGAAATGACATCGCCCAAGGCAACACCGGGGCGCTTCAACCAGTCGAAGCGGGTGATCGCCTCCCCGCCAACTGTAGTCCGGCGGTCGCGGAGGAACTCCAGCGCCCGGATTAGTTGCTCCTCTTCGGCCCGATGCGCCGCAACCCGCTCGCTCCCGACAAGACCGACCGCCGCCGCCACTTCACCAAGCCGGGCGAACGCATTGTCGAGTCGCAAGTGCAGCCTGAACTCGGCACGGGACGTGAACATTCGGTAAGGCTCGTCGGTCGAATGGGTGATTAGGTCGTCGATCAGAACGCCGATGTAGGCTTCTTCTCTACCAAAGGTGAGCCGTTCGTCCCGCCGGATCGCATAGAGCGCTGCGTTGGCTCCCGCGACAAGACCTTGTGCCGCGGCTTCTTCATAGCCTGAGGTTCCGTTGATTTGTCCTGCGAAGAAGAGGCCTTTGACGTGCCGCGTCTCCAGCGTCGGATAGAGTTGATGCGGCGGGAAGAAGTCATACTCGACGGCGTAGCCAGGACGGGTCATTTCAACTTCCTCAAGCCCCGGTATGAGCCGCAATGCCCTTAGTTGGACATCTTCGGGCAGACTGGTCGAGAAGCCGTTGGGGTAGATTTCGGTCGTTTCAAGGCCTTCCGGCTCGAGAAAGATCGTGTGACTCTCCTTGTCGGCAAAGCGGACGATCTTGTCTTCGATAGAAGGACAATACCGCGGTCCCCGGCCTTCGATCCAACCGCGATAGAGCGGCGAACGGTCGAGCCCCGAGCGGAGCGCGTCGTGCGACGCGGTTGTCGTATGGGTGATCCAGCAAGGGCGCTGCGGAAGGTGGGGCGACCGGGTGGCATGATGGAAGAAGAGCGGCTCGTCATCACCGGCCTGCTCTTCTATACTGTCGTAGTTTATGGTGCGGCCGTCGAGGCGGGGTGGCGTTCCAGTCTTGAGCCGTCCGGTTTCGAAGCCCAGTTCGACCAGGGCTGCCGTAAGACCGGTTACCGGAGCCTCGCCGATCCGTCCCCCGGCTTCACGCCGCTCGCCGGTATGCATCAGGCCGTTGAGGAAGGTCCCACACGTCAGAACGACGGCTCCGGCCCGGACTATCCGCCCATCCGCAAAAACGACCCCCAGGACCCGGCCATCTTCGACGAGAGGCGCGGTAACCATGTTGGCTATCAGGGTGATTCCCGGACAGGACTCCATCGCTAAACGCATTTCGGAGGCGTAGAGCGAGCGATCGCATTGGGCTCGCGGCGACCAGACCGCCGGACCCTTCGACCGGTTCAAGACCCGGAACTGGATCGCCGTCCGGTCCGTAACCACCGGCATTACTCCTCCGCAGGCATCGATCTCGCGCACCAGATGGCCCTTGGCGATTCCGCCGATAGCCGGGTTGCACGACATTCGCCCAAGCGCATTCAGATCGCCGGTTACGAGCAGCGTCCGGGCTCCGGTGCGAGCCGCCGCAGCAGCCGCTTCACACCCGGCGTGCCCGCCACCGACAACGATCACTTCGCAGTCGGTCACCGTTCCCAGGACTTCAGAAACAACCCTTGAAGACCGCCCACCCTCCGCCAACTATGAGACTCGTCGTAACGATTCCTTTGATGGTAAAGAAGATCAGCGTCCCGATGCCCATCCCGGCGAGCCATCTCGGAAGTCGTTTGCGGTGCCTGGTCGAGGCCTTATCGGCTTGATCGTGGGCGCTTTCGGTATTGTCGGGAGTGTTCACTTATATAACGTCCGACTTAGTGATCCCGGTGTTGCCGCATAAACTCATCGAGGCCAAGCGGCCGCTTCTCTATGGAAGCGTGTTGTGCCAGGGTCGAGATGACGCGATGCTCAAACATCCGTCCCTGCAGCCTTGACCGGCCCTCTTCGCCGCCGAACCGCCGCGCCGTCGCCTCGATGGACTCACCGGTCTGTTCGGAAATACGGCGCAGTTCCTCTTCGACCTCTTCGTCGCTGACGGTAATCCCCTCGGCGTCGGCAACTGCATTCTGCAACAACATCCAGCGATAGTCGCGATTGGCTTCCTCAAGGTGCCGTTCGATAAACGCGGACTGCTCACCCGGCGGGACGTTGGCTTCCTCCGCAATCTCCTCGAGTCGGAACTCGACGACGCCGCGCGGCAGGTCGATCGGGTTGGCGGCGAGCAACTGGTCGATCACTGCATCCTCAAACTCGTGCTGGATATGATGCCCGACGTAGGAAAGTAACATTGAGCGGACATAATGTCGCAGGTCTTCGACGCTGGTGAGATGTTCATCGACCTGCCGGGCGAGGTCTTCGTCAACCTCCGGCAAGTGCGGCACCGCGACTGCCACGGCTTCGACGCGGAGGGTAACGAACCCGTCCTCCGGAGCGCTTCGGCCTGCCGCTTCGGAAGGGCTCAATATACGCGATACCATCGGCGATGGCGCAATACCTCCGCCCGCCCGCCGCACCCGGATGGTGCGCGCTTCACCTGTCTTGATGCCGATTAGTTGTTCGTCCGATCCGATGCCGAGCGCGTCGGTGCCGAACTCAATCTGTTTCTCTTCATCGCGTCGCCCCAGGAGCGGCAGTCCGGAGGGATCGACCTCCCGGTAGCGGACATCGACGATTGCCTCCGTCGGCGCCGGCCCGTCGATGGAATGGAGGTGGGCGTTCTTGATTCGCAACAGTTCGATCTGCCGGTCGATGTCGGTCTCGGTGATGGCCGGTTCGCTCACGACGACCTTAAGGCCGCGGTGCTGGACGAGATGCACTATCGGAGGAAGCGGGAAGACCGCCACTACCGTGAGCGGACGATCTTCGCCATAGGATTTCAGGTCGAGGCTGATCCGACCGGCGGGCACGATCTTCTCGGACTTAAATGCCTGCTCCAGAAACTCCCGCGCCAGATCGTCGGCTGCGTCGGCAATGATCGACGGCCCGTAACGCCGCTTCACCATGTCGAGTGGAGCCTTGCCGGGACGAAAACCGGGCAGCGATGCCGTTCGGCGATATTTCTCAATGGCCTCGGCAAACCGGGGAGCCGTCTCCTCCGGCGGCACTTCGACAGTGAGCGTCATCTCCCGTGCAGGGGAGACCTCCTGGGTGATTTTCAATGACTTAGTCAGATTTGTGCACGCCGGACGCCCTCGTCCGGCGGGTAATGGCGAGTCGATATGCGAACGGACGAGGGCGTCCGCCCGACACATACTTGCGACAAATCGCTTTTAACAAACTAACAACCCTGATCCAGCGATAGGCGTTTGCTGTTTTCACCTCTGGGGCGGAAGCCATTTGTGCGGTCAGATGTCCTCATCTGACCGCTCCGCCGCCGGTTGGGGACATCCGACGGCACACTTACCGCCGGATTAGGGTAACAATATACCTCTTTTCGATTCGTCGGGAGAAGTCATCGTAAAGTCAATTGGCCTTTTGCATTCAAAACCGCTCCAATTCCTCCTCGAGCGCTTCGATTGAAGTAACCGGCGCCCGGCAAGTGAAGTCGCGGCAGAGATAGACCGCCGCCTGCCCGTTCACCGGCGTTTTGCCTCCAAGCAAGGCGACCTTGCACGTCCCCGCTACACCACACGTCACGACCGCGTCGGGTAAGTAACGCCTCCTAATCAAGCCCAGCAGCCTTTTCACTCCGGATCATCGGTCGAACCGGCAACGGCTATCTGCATGGCCGGCGATGTCAACGCTGAGCAGAGGATCGCCAGTCGGCTGTGGCTGCCCGGATCGCTGCTCAATGAACCGGCAAAAGCCTTCGCCGTCGCTTCGGCGATCTGGCGGTACTCTTCCCTACCGGTAAGTTGATGAAGTTCGAGGAGCGCCTGCCCTGCCAGCGCATTCGCCGAGGGCGTTGCTCCGTCGCGCGCTGCCTTTTGACGCACCGCCAGATCGGGACGTTCGGCAGCGAGGAGGAAGCCCCCCTTGTCGGCGTCGCCAAATCTCGTAACCATTCTCCCTGTCAGGTCTTCCGCCCAGACTATCCATTCCTCATCGAAGGTGGCGCGGTAGAGTTCAAGCAACCCAGAGATCAAGTAGGCATAGTCTTCGAGCATTCCCTCGATCCCCGCTTCGCCGGAGCGATAGCGGTGCAGCAGACTCCCTTCCTGGTCTAAATGCTCTTTGACAAACCGGGCAGCCTCCGTCGCCGCGGTGAGATAGGCCTCTTCGCCTAATGCCCGGCCGGCCCGCGCCAACGCCGCGATCATCAGACCGTTCCAGTCAGTCAGGACTTTGTCATCGGTTGCCGGCCGAATCCGCCGGCTTCGCGCCGCGAGCAGTTTCGAGCGGGCTGCTTCAACCCTCCGCGCAGCATCTCCTGTATCGAGATTGAGCCTAAGCGCAGCCTCCGACACCGGCATCGCGATCCGTAGGATCGACGCCCCACCCTCAAGGTTGCCTTCATCGCTCACATCATAGACGAGACCGATCAGCGCGGCGGCGTCCGGTCCAAGCAGTGCATCGACCTCCTGCCTGGTCCAAATATAGAACCGGCCCTCGTGCCCTTCCGAATCGGCGTCGAGCGACGAGTGAAAGCCCCCGGCTGGATCTCGCAATTCAGTGAGCGCCCAATTGAGTGTCCGGCGTGCAATGGCAGCGTAGAACTCATCGCCCGTAATGAGAAAGGCATCGAGGTAGTTGAGCGTCAGGAGCGCATTATCGTAGAGCATCTTTTCAAAGTGCGGCACCCGCCAGGCGGCGTCGGTCGAGTAACGTGCAAAGCCGCCCCCTAACTGGTCGAAGATCCCGCCCGACGCCATCGCCTTAAGCGTCCGCTCAGCCATCGTAAGATAGTCCCGATTGCAGGTGCGCTTGAACGCGCGCAGCAGGAGTTCGATCTGCCCCGTAGGAGGAAACTTGGGAGCCGGGCCGAAACCGCCGTTCAGTGAATCGAAAGCACCGCCGACAGCCCGAACTGCAATATCGAACAAGCCGGCTGCGACATCACCCGACCGGCTCTGGTGCGCTGAGACATTTGCTACCGCCTGCACCAATTCAACTCCCGACCGTTCGACATCGGCCCGTCTCTCCTTCCATACCCGGGCGATGCCCTCGAGCAACTGCCGGAAGCCGGGTCTTCCCAAGCGCTCCTCCGGCGGGAAGTAGGTGCCGCTATAAAAAGGCTTAAGGTCCGGCGTAAGGAAGACCGAGAGCGGCCAGCCGCCGCTGCCGGTCATCAACTGAACCGCGGTCATATAGATGTCATCGACGTCGGGACGCTCTTCGCGATCGACTTTGACCGCGATGAAATGCCGGTTGAGGATCTCCGCGATGCCTTTATTCTCGAACGACTCGCGTTCCATTACGTGGCACCAATGGCAGGCGGCATAGCCTATCGATAGGAAGATCGGCTTGTCCTCGGTTACGGCTTTGGCAAAGGCCTCTTCACCCCACTCATACCAGGCGACAGGGTTGCCGGAGTGCTGGAGCAGATAGGGCGACTTTGCCGCTGCGAGGCGGTTCTGGTGGGTGGCGATGGTGGCTTCTTGGGAGTGATATTTGATTTGCGAGCATGCTGATACCGACAGTGCAGCAAACGCTGCGCTCATATAGAGACGAATCCAATGGGAACTCATAGGCGACATCTTCGGCAAAAATGGCGAGTCCGCCGCTCGAGTTGCAGCGGCGGACTCTTGGATGTGACATGACGTCAATAATGAAGCCGGTCAGTGCTCTATATGTTCGTGTTCCTTCGACTCCATTCCCTCACCAAGGGACTTGAAGGACTCCACCGCGACCACCTGACTTCCGGTGTAAATTGTCCCCATGACTTCCATCCTGCCATTTCCAGCCTCACCGGAAACGAGGGTCTTACTCCGGTCATTCTCGAGATACTGGAGCGTTCGGCCTTTCCAGCCTTTGACTGCCTTGCCATCCGCTCTTGTTACGGATTCGACCTTCAGCGCATGCTTATGGCCGTAAACCGCACATTGAGAAGGCGCTCCAAAGTCCTTCTTCAGTGCGCATCCGAGGCAGACGTTCTCGCCTTGAACTGAAGCGGACAATGTTGGCTCGGCTTTGGGTGTGTCCTTGGCGTCCGACGAACCAGTCACCAGGATCGTGAGCACCAGCCCGGCAAGAGGTATATATTTGCGCATAGATTCCTCCTTTGGGTTGCCCCCCTAAGAAGAACTACGCGGCACCCTAACTTTCTGTTGGCAATGCTATTAGATAGACTACATCGCGTTGCCGTTGCAAACTAAAGCCTCTACCCCCTCAAACACTACCGGACGACCACCGTTCGCGGTCACAATCGCATCGACCGGGCAAACCTGCTGGCAGAGCGAGCAGCCGGTGCAGTCCGCCGTCTTGATCGCCACTTTGGGCAGACCTTTGGCGGTCGTCTCGGCGATCAACTCGATGGCGGGACAGCCGATCCGGATGCAGGCCGCGCAGCCATTGCAGACGTCGGTCAGGACGTGGAAGGTCTCATACTTTCGCTTGGCGGGATAAAGCATGCAGGGCCGGTTGGTGATGACCACCGCCGGCTCTCCAAGCGACGTCGCCTCCTTGATGACGGCAATCGACTTCTCATAGTCGTAGGCGTCGAGTTCGTAGATGTGCCGAACACCAAGCACCCGGCAGAGTTCGACGTAGTTGACCTGGATCGTCGGTGTGCCCTGGAGCGTTATCCCCGACCCGGGATGCTGTTGTCCGCCGGTCATTGCGGTGATGCGATTATCGAGTATCAGGAGCGTCAGCGGCGCCTTGTTATAGACCGCGTCGAGGAGCCCGGTGATGCCGCTATGGAGGAAGGTCGAGTCGCCAATGACTCCGACGACGGGGCGTTTCGACCCCCCGACGGCTCCAACGCCGGCGGCCATGCCGACCGACGCCCCCATGCAGACGCAGGCGTGGAGAGCTTTAAGCGGTGCGAGGGCGCCGAGCGTGTAGCAACCGATGTCGCCGAAAACGTCCGCCTTCAGTTTCTTCAGCGCATTGAAGACCGGCCGGTGCGGGCATCCGGCACAAAGCACCGGCGGTCGCGGCAGCACCTCGATATGCCCGTTCCCTTCGATTCCGATTTCTTCCTTCCTTTCCCCAATCTCCTCCTTTGTTCTTCCCACTGCCTTTAAGAACCCTTCCCGCACCACATCGGGATCCAACTCGCCCTCGAGCGGAAAGAACCGTTTCCCTTCACAATCTATCCCGGCAGCGCGAAGTTGCTCCTCATAGAACGGCTCAAGTTCCTCGACTACGATGAGCCGTTCAAATGAAACCGCAAACGCCCGGATAGCCTCTATGGGCAGCGGGTTGGAGAATCCGATCTTGAAGACCGGCACATCGGGAAGAACCTCCCGGACATGGGCAAAGGCAATCCCGCCGGTTACGACGCCCAGCGGTCTCCGGCCCGGAGATCCAGGCGCTCCTTCGGGCCAGTCCACAAAGTTGAGCGGCGACCTCTCGGAGAGGTTCTTAAGCAGGGTAAGCCTCTCTTCGACCGCTGTATGGCGCGGCCGGGCATATTGCGGCACCATCACGAAGCGCGAGATGTCGCGCTTGAAGCCGGTCGATTCCTTAGAATCGGGCCACGGCGAGAGGGTTACGATCCCCTTGGCATGGGAAATTCGCGTCGTCACCCGCAGCATCACCGGCGTCTGATATTCTTCCGACAGGTCGAAGGCAAACCGCACCATATCATGCGCTTCGGCCGAATCGGACGGCTCCAGCATCGGAATCTTGGCGAACCGTGCCAGGATGCGGTTGTCCTGCTCATTTTGGGAGGAGTGCATAGCCGGGTCGTCAGCCGAGACGAGGACGAATCCGCCGACGGCGCCGGTATAGGCGAAGGTCATCAGCGGGTCGAGCGCGACGTTGACTCCGACGTGCTTCATTGCGACGAGTGTCCGGGCGCCTGCGAGCGACGCACCGATGCCGG
>Ga0194120_10002141_pt1 | contig 34420 bp, 24 predicted proteins | sample TA2MahCa65mmetaG_FD_148642 | JGI IMG/M metagenome (GOLD analysis project Ga0194120, IMG submission 148642) | Freshwater microbial communities from Lake Tanganyika, Tanzania - TA2015019 Mahale Deep Cast 65m | ecosystem: Environmental > Aquatic > Freshwater > Lake | place: Tanzania: Lake... | reverse complement strand
GCCATCGTCAGATCGGATGGAATCGGTGGGCACGGTGTCCTCGACCCATGTGCCAAACGCACCCGGCCGCTCGAAGATGAAGACCGTGCCGCTGTTGGTGCTGCCGGTCGGTCCATCATGCTTGGGGCAGCCGACGACGACCGTGCCGTCGCGCACGGCGATCTGTTCTCCGAAGTTGTCGTTGGCGGCCGCGTCATCGCCGGTCGTGAGCTTGGCGACCTGGGTCCAGATGTCCCCGCTGCCCTCGAACACATAGGCGGAGCCAGCGTTGTTCTGTGCCGCGGGCCCTTCGCCGAGCTGCTTGCCCACGACAATCGTGCCGTTGGCGGCCTCGAAGTCGATGGCGACTTCGTAGCCGAAGAGGTCGAGCGCAGCGCGGTCATCAGGCTGCAGCGCGGCCGTGGGGAGGGTGTACGTGTTGTCATCAGGATTGTCGGCATCGACGGTGCCGAAGATGCCGTCCGCGCGTTGGTACACGAACGCGCGGCCACTGAAGGTGGTTACCTCTCCCTGCGCGGTCCAGCCCCATGAGCCGACGACCAGCGTGTCGTTCTCGAGCGCGACCGAGCAGCCGAATTGCGCGAAGCCGACGACCACGTACGGATCCTCTGGATCCTCCGTCTCGAACGGAGGTGCGGGAATGGTCTGTGCCAGCTCCCAACTCACCGCACCCCTGCCATCGACCTCACGCTCATAGATGTAGACCTTCCCCACGCCGCTCCCGGACAGCACGCGCGCATTCGGTGCACCGACCGCCAGCAGCGATGCATCCTCGTTGAACGCGATGCTGTAGCCCCAACTCTCGCCGGTGGCAGGTGCATCGATCGCCTGCGCGGCGACCTGCCAGCCGATCGGGTCCTGGGCGTGCGCCGCGGTGGCGAGCCCGAGCGAGCACAAGGTCGTGACGATGGTTCGTGCCTTCAGCATGATGCAAGTCCTACGGGAAGAGTATCGGTTCGGTGCGTTCGGCATGCGCGAAACACGCGTGATTCCCTGAGTATCTGCCTCATGCGATGCAGCCATGGAAAAGGGCGGGTCGCCCCTCCGCGACCCGCCCCAACCAGGAGGTCCCGCGCGAACCGACTGCGCGGGAGAAGTAGGACCATGATCATCCGGCGCGCCGCAGATTCTCCGCGGGAACGCTGACCGAGATGAGTGCGCCTGGGCCGAACGGCACCTGACGCATGCTGAGCGCACCGCCGAGCCGCTCCACGATGCCGCGGCACAGGCCCATGCTGTGACCGAGCATCACCGAGTCGGCCGTCTGGGCGTCGGCTGAGTTGTCCATGACATGGACGAAGGCGCTGTGGACATCGGCGCGCACGCACACCGAGACCTCGTGGCCTTCGATCGGATTCGCGGCCGCAGGACCCGATGCCGCCTCGATCGCATGACGCACCGCACTGAACAGCACGGTGGCGAGCGGACCGGCGGGCGTGCATCGTGCGCTCGCATCGATCTCGGCGCGCAACCGGACATCGTGCGTGGTGGCGAACGAATGCAGTAGGTCGACCACGCGCAGCACGCAGCTGGCCAGGGATTCCTGGTTGCACTCGGTACTCGCGCCGTAGTCGGCCTCCGTGGGATCGGCGAGGTCGTGCCAGTGCACTTCAACGGTGCACGCCGGCGCACGGTGCGGATCGTCCGCGTCGGCGCAGGCCTCGAAGGCGTCCGCGTCGCTCGGGCGCGGCCCGAGCCGGGCGGTCCAACCGCGTGGCGTGACGCAACGGACGCCCAAGGGCGCTCCCTCCAAGCGCCCTCGGGCGTCCTGCTGCGTCATACCGGTGCTGCCTGCATGGTTGGTTGAGTCGTTCATGGCAGCCTCCTGATCGTTCCCTCGGGCAGGCGACTTTCGTCGACCTGCCCGTTTTCCCTCAGTTTCCCCTTCCGTCCCTCCAGACGAGAAGGTCGAATTCGCACCACGCCCGAGCAAGCCAACCGCGCAAATAAACAGCGCACCCCGTGCCGGACGGGGTGCGCCGATGGGTTTCAGGACCTGCGCGGGGGCGCGGAAAGCCGGGTTCAGGTGGGGAGGAAGGCCAGGATGCCGTCCACCACGGCCTGCAGCTGCTCCTGCTTGAGTTCCGGGAAGATCGGGAGCGCGATCGTTTCGAGCGCGCACGCCTCGGACACCGGCAGCGAACCGGGCCCTTGCCCGAGGTACTCAAAGCACTCCTGGAGGTGCAACGGCACCGGGTAGTAGATCTCGGAGCCGATCTTTCGTTCGGCGAGGAACGCACGCAGCGCATCGCGGCGCTCGGCCGGCACGCGGATCACATACTGGTTGTAGACATGGCGCGCGGGCGCAGGCAGCGCATACGGGAATCGGAGCGCAAGCCCGCCCCCTTCCCAGCCATGGCGCGTGTCGAGGGCGCCGGCCTTCGAGAACGCAGCGTCATAGAACGCGGCGTTGCGCGCGCGGCCAGCGTGCCAGGACTCAAGGTGGCGCAACTTGATGCGCAGCACCGCGGCTTGGAGCGCATCAAGGCGCCCGTTCATGCCGACATGCTTGTGGTAGTAGCGCACCTTGCTGCCATGCACGCGCAGCATGCGCATCATCTCGTCGAGGTGCGGGCAGTTGCAGCCGCAGAGGCCGCCATCGCCGAAGCAGCCCAGGTTCTTGGTGGGGAAGAAGCTCCAGGTGCCGATCGCGCAGCGCGAGCCGACCATGGCACCGGTCACGTCGCGCGTGCCGATGGCCTGTGCGCAGTCCTCGATCACCGGCACGCCAAGTTGCTTGCCCAGAGCGAGGAACGCATCGACCTCCGCCGACTGTCCGTAGAGGTGCACCGGCATGATCGCCTTGAGCCGACGGCACTTCGCCGCCGCTGCCGCCGTGAGCTTCGGGCACATGTTGTAGGTGGAAGGGTCGATGTCGACATAGACGGGCTTGACGCCCAGCCGCGCGATCGCGCCGCCGGTGGCGAAGAAGGTGTAGCTCGGGCAAAGCACCTCGTCACCAGGCTTGGCGCCGATCGCCATGAGCGCCAGGAGCAAGGCATCGCTGCCGCTGGTGCAGCCGATCGCGTGCTTCATGCCGCAGTACACGGCGATCTCGCGCTCGAAGGCCTCGACCTCGGGACCGAGGATGAACATCTGGCTTTCCATGACCCTTGAGACCACTGGCTCGATCTCGGACTTGATCGCCTGATACTGGGGCTTGAGGTCAAGCAGCGGGACGGCGACGGCGGTGGGCGCCGGTGTGGCGAGCGTCTTCATGACGGATAGTGTAGTTCACGGCCGTGGTCCAAGCCAATCCCGAGGGGCATACACTCGGCGGCCCATGGCAGCCGTGTGCTTCTACTTCCAGGTGCACCAGCCGTTCCGGCTGCGCAGTTACTCCGTGTTCGACACGGATCCCTTCTATTTCGACAACGAGAAGAACCGCGAGATCCTGCTGAAGGTCGCCGACAAGTGCTACCGACCCACCACGCGACTGCTCTTGGACCTCGTGAAGCGCCATGATCGCCGCTTCCGAGTGAGCTTCTCGCTGAGCGGCGTGGTGCTTGAGCAACTCGAGCAGTGGGCGCCCGATGTGATCGGGCTCTTTCAGGAACTCGGCGCCACCGGAGCCTGCGAGTTCATCGCCGAGACCAGCCATCATTCGCTGTCGTTCCTCTTCTCGCGAGCGGAGTTCAACGAACAGGTCGCGCTGCAGGAAGCGCGCATCCAACGCCTCTTCGGCCAGCAGCCGACGACCTTCCGCAACACCGAGCTGATCTACATGAATGAGCTTGCCGGGCACATCGCCTGGATGGGCCGCCACCGCACGATCCTGTGCGAGGGCCTGGACCGGCACCTGGGCCCACGCAGCCCCAACCATGTCTATGCACCGCCGCAGCGGTCGATTCCCGAGGGTGCGGCGTCGCCGCGGCTCCTGCTGAAGAACCACCGCCTGAGCGACGACATCGCCTTCCGCTTCGGCGACCGCAACTGGCGCGAGTGGCCGCTCCCCGCCGAGCGCTTCGCGCAATGGATCAACCAGGTCAACGGCGATGGCCATGTCGTGAACCTGTTCATGGACTACGAGACCTTCGGCGAGCACCAATGGGCGGAGACGGGGATCTTCGGGTTCCTCGACGCGCTGCCCGAGAAGGTGTTCGACGTGAACCCCGGGCAGAACGGCTTCCTGACGCCGAGCCAGGTGACATCGATGCACTCCCCCGTCGGCGCATACGACGTGGAGCGGCCGATGTCGTGGGCTGACACTGAGCGCGACTTGAGCGCGTGGCTGGGCAACCCGCTGCAGGACAATGCTGTCGCCGAGCTCTACCGGCTCGAGCCCGCGATGCGCCGCCGGCATGCCGAAGGTGATCCCTACATCCTGGAGGACTGGCGCAAGCTCACCACGAGCGACCACCTCTACTACATGTGCACGAAGTACTGGGCCGACGGCGACGTGCACAAGTACTTCAGCCCGTATGACAGTCCCTACGACGCCTACATCAACTTCATGAATGTGCTCGACAACCTGCGCCAGCGCGCGGGTGAGTGAGCCGACATCCATCAGGGGCTGGATTGACAGACGAGGCCCCTGCGCTAGGGACGAGCCCCCTGCGCTTCAGGCACATCGGGTGTTGTCACATCGAACTCGAGCTTCTCTTCGAGCTCCAGTTTGCGCAGGTCCAGTGCGCCCTGCAGGTTGCGGCGCAGCGTGATCTGCATACCCTGCGCCCGGTAGGCGCGCACGGGGTCGGAACTGGCCAATTCCTGCGTCATCACCGGATCATCCTGCATGACGATCGCACCGTAGAGATAGCAGAGCCGGACCAGCGGATCCTCGATGGTCTGCACGGCATCGCGCACCTTGTCCATGCCTTCAGCGCGGCCGGGGCTGATGAGCAGGAGCCACGCCTGGGCGTGCGGCGGCATGCGCATGATCGATGCAGCCACCGCATCCCAGATCGGTTCCTGCCAACGCGCCAATGGATACTTGGCGTCATCAATGGGCTCAGGTGTGACCGGCTCGCGCTCGGCTGGCGGCGCCCGGTTCTGTGCCTTGGCGAGCTCGATCAACTTGAGATCGGCCGCCCGCTGGACGCGTGTGGCAGCCGCGGCAGCGTTGAGCGCATTGGCAAGCGCATCCTCTCTGGCCTCGTACTGCGACTCCGCCGATGCGCCGACCCACATGAGCAGGGCAGCATCCAGCAGGTCCGACGGCGTATCAGGGTTGCGCACGGCGGCGAGCGCAGACTCGATCCACGCATCGTTCGTAATTGGGGCCGTGATGATCATGGGCTCGATGACCACCTCGGTGCCGAGCGCGGCAAGGCCCACGCCGCGTCCCATGAAGACCGGATTGCTCACGGCCCGGAATGTGATCGATGCACTCTCGAGCGGGTGCCGTTCGACCGCGAGCCCCACGGGCCATCGGCGCATGTCGGATTCGACGCTCACCGATGTACCGGGCGCCAAGGCCAAGGTGTCATCAAGTTGCAACATCGATTGACCATCGTTCTCCGTGCCCTTCTGCAAGCGCGTGGGCTGCAGCACGATCGTCGACTGGATCGGACCCCCGACATCGATGGCCAGCGGCGCCGGAGACACATTGGTCAGCGTGAGCCGCACGAGCAACGGATCGAAGGGCTCGAGCGTCGCATCGACGGGACGGCCCGCGAGCAGGAGGGCCTGCTTCTCGCCACGCAGCACGGCATCCCAGAACTCAGGCACACCACTGGTGATGCGCTCGAACTCGGCGGCACGCGGCTGCACGAGCGGCTTGCCGGACTGCGCTTCCCAGCGCGAGCGGGCGAGCAGGCCAACGGGCCCGGCCGCATCACGGACCGCGAGCGACTGCAGCACCGCCAGCGACTCGGCAGCGCGACCCGACAGGCGATGCACTTCGGCCACGCCAAGCATCGTCATCGGAGCATCGGGATCGCTTTCGGCAAAGTGCTGGCCCGCGGTCGCAGCATCTCCGCGCTTGAGCGCCATCCAGCCCTCGAACCGGGCGAGCGCCTTGGGATCGAGCGGCGCGATTGCCTCGACGCGTTCGAGCCAAGCGCGCGTCTGGGCCTCGTCGCCCAGGCTCGCCGCGCAGAGCTGCGCACCAAGCAACAGCGGCGCGACCTTCTGTGCGGGGCTCGCATCGACATGCTGGTCCACTTCGCGCGCCTGGGCGTCGAGTCCATCGAGGACAGCCTGGCGCACGGAAGCAACCGCATCCACCTTGGCCTGCGCCGATCCGGTTGTGCCGGGCCCGGTCGTGGTCAGCGCCAGTTCGGCAAGCTCGAGTGCCAGCCGCATGATCTCGATCTGGCTCTCGGGGGCGAAGCCGAGCGTCTCGATGTCCTGCTTGGTCCCCCCCAGACCTTGGGCCTGCGCAAGCTGGCGGAAGATCCGTTGGCGCAACTGATCGAATTCGTGCAGGCGACGACGTGATTGCTCGGTGCTGCCTGCGGCCCACTCGGCCAAGCAGCGCTCGACGATGATCGGGATCATCACATCGAAACCCTGCACCTCGAGCTGTGGACGAACCGCAAAATCAGCGTTGCGCGCCATGCGGCGCGCACCCTCGTAGGCCCCCTGGCTCAGCAGCAGTCGGGTCAGTCGGCTGTAGAGCCCGTACGACGCGGGATTGGCCTTGATCGCCGCCACCAGATCCTTCGCAATCACATCGGGCGAATCGAGCGAGGCGGAGAGCCCGGCGCGCATCTCGGCGCTCACGGGATTCGATGGGTCGATCGTGCAGGCGCGGCCCAGCCAGGACTCGAAGGCCATGGCATCACCGAGCCGGTTCTGCAGGAGCGCCGCATCAAGCGCGAGACGCGAGGCCACCGCAGGCGCCAGCGTGCCGGCGTAGGTTGGCGAGAGCGCAAGCTCGTACGCCTTCATGCGGGCTTCAACCGTCTGCTTGCTGCCGATGGAACTTCCGAGCTTGCGCAGGAGCACGACTTGATTCTTGGGCTGCAGCCGCGCGAGCTGGCCAAGAGCTTCCGTGCGTACGGCGGCGGCGGACTCCTGGCCCTGACCCACGAAATCAGCGATCGCGAGCACATCGCGCCAGGCCTCGATCGAGTCGGGAAGGATGCGAGCTCCCAGGAGCGTCATGTCGAGCGCCACATCGATCTCCTGAGCCGTCACGCCGGGGGTCCGCAAGAGTGCATAGGCATCGAGCGCCATGCGGCTGGACAGCCGTCGCGTTGCATCGGCGGCGAGTCCGGAGACCGAAGGATCCACAGGCAGGATCGGAGGCTCGCTCGGAGGCGCATTGCCCTGCAACGGCTGTGCAGACAGGCTGCAGGGTGCTGCAGCCGTCCACCAGATGAGCGAGAGTGCGGCGGCCACATGGCTTCGCATGGGACGAGTCTAGTGCGGCCTGCCTCGTGTGCCGGCCCACTGGGGTGGATACGGTGTCACGAGGCACCCGCAGATCGACTGCATCGTCGGAACGGTCGCCGCGCTACTATGCCCGTCCTGCCTTGCGACCCACGATGCGCGCTTTCTGCCACATCCTGACCTGCATCCTGCTGGCCTGGTGCGCCGTTGTTCCCGCGGCCGTGGCTGGCGACCTTGATGACCTGGCCTCCGCCAAGTCACTGACCGATGCCGAGAAGCACAAGATCCGGTCAACCGTCGAAGCCGAAGTGAAGCAACTCGGTTCAAGTGATGTCGGCGAAGTCACGAAAGCGCGCAAAGCACTCTCGGACTGGTCTGGGGGAATCGCCACGCCGGTGTTCCGTGGCGAGTTCTCGAAGGCTGCGTGCAGCCAGCTGGCCGACTTGGTCCTCCGGGCGGAACCGATCCAAGCCGTGAACGCGATCGAGGTGCTTCGGGTGATCCAGACCTACGAGGCCCTGCAGCAACTCGCCAAGCTCGCCAACGCAGGCAACATGACCAACGACGGCGTGCGCCTTGCGGCGGCCCGTGCGCTGCATGCCGCGATCGATGCAGGAACCGACATGAACTCCGCGCAGGCTGATGGCCTCGTCCGCGCCATCACCGAGGCCACCAAGCGCGAACGCGAATGGGGATGCTCTTACAGCCAACTCACCGCGCTCTCGGCCATCGCCAGGCGCAACGGCATGGATGCGAAGGTCGTCGCCGCCGCGCGCGCCAGCCAAGTCGCGGGACTCGGTGCCATCGCCGCCAAGGTCGGTGCCGGCAATGACACGCAACTCATGAAGAGCGCCAGCCGTGTGCTCGCTGCCATGATCGACGAACTCGCGACCATGCCAGCAGCCAGCCGCGCCGCGCTCGCGCCGAGCCTCGAGCCGGTGCTGCAATCGCTCATCACGGTCGGGAAAGCGCCCCCTGCAGGCATCGCCAGCGACCTCGCCACGGCCTATGCCGATACCGCAGGGGATGCCGAAATGCTGGCAGAACTTCTGAAACCCAAGGGCCGGCCGACCGGCAAGCCGCCCGCAAGGCCGGCTCCGAAGAAGCCCACCAGCTGACAGGATCCCCTGCGTACCGATCAGGAGGCCAGGCTGGTTGGCCTCGCCACGGCTGTGGCTACGCTTCCCTCATGCGGCCATGGATGGTCCTTGCGGCGATTGCGGCACTTTCCGCACTCTGGCTCGGACGGGGTGAGCCCGAACCTCGCGCCGACATCCGCTTCGTGAGTGCCGAGGTCTTCACGCTCGATCCTCAGCGCATGAGCTGGCAGCAGGACCTGCGCGTGGCGCGCGCGCTCTATGAACCACTGCTCGTGCGCGATGCCGTGACGGGGCTGCCCAAGGCCGGCCTCGCTCAGTCGTGGTCGTGCAGCGACGACGGACGGACCTGGACCTTCGCCCTGCGTACACAGGCGCGATGGTCGGATGGCTCACCGGTCGCTGCGAGCGATGTGCGCTACGCGTGGATGCGCGCGCTGCTCCCCGACCTGGCCACGGACTTTGCCGGAATCCAGTTGCGGATCGAGGGGGCCGAGGAGTTCCTGCGCTGGCGCGCCGAGGCGCTCGCTGCGCACGCTGCCTCACCGGGCGATCCGGAAGCGCTCTGGTCGCGCACGCGCGAGACCTTCGATCGCCTGGTGGCCGTGCGCTCACCTGACGCGCACACGCTCGTGGTGACCTTGGTGCAGCCTGTCCCCTACTGGCTCGACCTGATGACCTTTCCCACAACCAGCCCGGTCCAGGAGCGACAGGCCGAGCGATTCCGTCGCCTCGATCCTGCCAGCGGCACCGTGCGATGGGATACCGCCTGGACGAAGCCTGACGCACTCGTGACGAATGGGCCGTACCGGCTCGAGTCGTGGCGCTACAAGCGCGGCATGCGCCTGGTTGCCTCGCCCATGTGGTGGAACCACGCTGCCATGCGCAACCAGTCGCTCGAACTCGTTCCCATTGCAGACGCCGGCACCGCAGTGCTGGCGTTTGATACGGGCTCGGTCGACTGGCTCTGTGATGTCGCGGTCGACTGGCGCTCGGACATGGCGGCACAGCGGCGTGCCTGGGATGCACGGGTCGAACCCGTGGCACGGCGCCTGACGGCCGACGGACTCGAAGGCGATGAGCTGATCGCAGCGCTTCCCGCACCGGGTCCGGGCGAGCGACGCGATCTTGTGGTGATTCCGGCCTTCGGCACGGAGTTCTGGCAATTCAATTGCCGACCCACCCTGCCTGACGGCAGCGCGAATCCATTCGCGATCGCGAGTGTGCGTCGTGCATTCGCTCGCTGCGTGGATCGAGTGGCGATCGTGGACCGCGTCACGCGGCTGGGCGAGCCGACCACGACCACGCTGGTGCCGCGCGGTGCGATTCCCGGCTACGAGAGCCCTGCAGGGCTCGAGATGGACCGCGAACGGGCGCGCATCGAACTGGCGGAGGCCGGATGGAGCGACCGCAACGGTGACGGCGTCCCCGAGGATGAACGCGGTGCCCCATTCCCGAGCGTAACGCTCCTCTACTCGGTGAGCGTGGACCGCTACAAGCTCATCGCACTCGCTCTGCGCGACATGTGGCGCACCACGCTCGGGGTCGATGTGCAACTCGTGGGCAAGGACACCAAGTTCTTCAAGGATGACCTGAAGCAGGGCAAGTTCATGATCGCCCGCGGCAACTGGTACGGCGACTACGCCGATCCGCTCACCTTCCTCGAACTGCTCGAGACCGGGAACGGCAACAACGACCGCGGCTACTCGAATCCCGCCTACGACTCGTTGCTGCACGAGGCTGCCGCCACCCGTGATGCCGCACAGCGCCTGGCGATCCTGTCCCGTGCCGAAGCGCTGCTCATGGACCACGATGTGCCCGTCCTTCCGCTGTGCCAGTTGAGTGCGGTGTACATGGTCGATCCCGCCTCCTTGGCGGGAGTGAGCCACCAGCCGATGCTCGAGGATGAGTTCTGGCGCATGCACCGACGGACGGATCCGGAACGAGAAGCGCTGTCGACCTTGGGGAGCGAGGCTTCACGATGAGTGTGGGATCGATGATCCTCAGGCGCAGCCTGCAATTGCCGCTGGTGCTCGGCGCGGTCTTCCTGGTGACCTTCTCGCTGATGTGGCTCGTGCCGGGCAACCCCATGGAGAGCGAGGGCCGTCGCCCACCGCCGGAGATCGCAGCACTCTTCGAACGCTCGTACGCGATGGAGGACCCCGTCGAGTTCGGCGCGCAGTACCTCGACCGCGCCAGCGGCTTCGCCTGGCTCACCGGTCGCCACGACCGCCCCTTCGACCTTGGCCCGAGCCTTCGGCACGCCGACTGGACCGTGAACGAGATCATCGCTGCGGGGCTTCCCGTGAGCATGGCGCTCGGTGCGCTTGCCATGGTGTTTGCACTCGCCATCGGGCTTAGTGCCGGCATCCTCGCGGGAGTGAGGCCGGGCTCGCTCGGCGATTCGATCGGCCAGGGCGTGAGTGTGATCGGGATCAGCCTGCCGGGCTTCGTGGTCGGATCGGCCCTGTCGGCGGTCTTCTGTGCGTGGCTGCAGTGGTTCCCCGTCGCCACATGGGACGGCTGGCGCAGCGCCATCCTGCCGGCACTGGCCCTGAGCCTTCCGTTCGCCGCAGTGATCGCACGGCTCGTCCGCTACGGCATGCTGGAAGAGATGCGGTCGGACCATGTGCGCACGGCGATGGCCAAGGGTCGCTCGCGGGCCGGGGCGGCCGTGCACCATGCCATGAAGAACGCCTTGCTGCCAGTGCTCTCGTACCTCGGACCCGCAACGGCGGCCGCCATGACCGGCTCGTTCGTCGTGGAGAAGGTCTTTGCCGTACCCGGTATCGGCCGCCACTTCGTCGAGGGCGTGCTCGGCAAGGATGTGACGCTCGTGATGGGCATCGTGCTCTGCTACAGCTCGCTCTTGGTCCTGTTGAATCTGGCGGTGGACCTGCTGTACCGGGTCGTCGATCCTCGCATCGAGGCGGCCTGAGGTACAGTCCTGCGCATGCGATCGATCGCTCTTGCCGTGCTTGCGTTGGCTGCCTTGACGGGCTGCACCACCTGGCAGGGCCCCACCGAGATCGCCATCCCGGACGGCGACTACGGCCGGTCAATGCAGACGGCCGTCGATACCCTGAATCGGCTCGGCTACCGGTGCGCCGTGATCGATCGCGAAGCCGGCGTGGTGGACACCGATCCGTTGCGCGCGGGTTCGCTGGTCGAGCCTTGGCGCACGGACAACGCCAGCCTGTCGGACGCCGCCGCCAACACCGTGTCGGCCCGACGCCGCCAGGTGCGGCTGAGCTGGACGCCCGTTGGTGCAGAAGATCTGCTGGTCGAGCCATCGACCCTTGGCGGGCCGGAACTCCCGGGGTCGACGGCACCCCGAGCCCGTGTGGAACTCGGCAAGGGGCCCCTGATCCTGCGCGCCATCGTGTCGCTGGAACAGCAGTACACGCCCGGCGATCGGATCTCGCCATACTCGGCGAGTCTCTCGAGCACATTCAAGGAGCCTCGTTCCGCGACCGAGGGACCGGTCGATCGCGGGACCTGGACCCCGGTCGGACGCGATGAGGCCACCGAGCAGCGGATTCTCGGCCTGATCGAGCGTGCGCTGGGGCCAACAAGCGATCCCGGTCCGAAAATACCCTGAGTTCGGTCACGGGCCGCATTGACTTTGCCGACCCAAGGGCGAGACTTCTCCCAGCGCGCAGGCGGCTGCGCGTGCTGCCCGTTGCACCAAGCCCACGATCCATGATGCGCACCCCGTCCATCGCTGTCACCATCGCCCTCGGAACCATCACGGCGGCCATCTTCGCCCCCGTCGTCGTGGGGTTCCGCGGTGGCCAGACGCAGATTCCCACCACGAGCGCCGACTTCTTCTTCGACGGCACGCAGCCGGATCCATCCGGCACATCGATCACCCCGATCTATCCGGCCGTGAACTGCCAGTACTGCCACGCTGAGTACAACGCGGCCACGGCTCCGTTCGATTCGTGGATCGGCAGCATGATGGCGCAGGCGGCTCGCGATCCGATCTGGCAGGCCGCCGTCACGATCGCCAATCAGGATGCCGCCAACGCGGGAGAGTCCTGCATCCGCTGCCACTCGCCGCAGTCATTCCTCAGCGGGACATCCGCCGGCGGTGAGGTCGGCGATCTGACCGTCGACGACCTCGACGGGATCAACTGCAACTTCTGCCACCGTCTGGTGGACCCGCAACTCTCGACAACCGACGACGCGCAGGGCTACCCGGGCAACGCCGACCTGACTCCCGATCCCGAGATCCTGGCGCAGCTCGTGGCCGCTGGCACGCACCCGGGTGGCGCTGGGACATCGAGCCAGTTTGTGATTTCTCCGTATGACGTTCGCCGTGGGCCGTATGCCAATGTGCCGCAGAACTTCCACGGCAACGCAGAGCTGGTCTTCTCGCCGCTGCACAACAAGGGCGAGGCGTGCGCGAGCTGCCACGACGTGAGCAACCCGATCGTGACCAAGCAGGGCAGCTCCTATGTGCCCAACACGGTCGGAGCGGCGCACCCGACCGGCAATCCGGCGGACATGTTTCCCGATCACCGGACCTACAGCGAATGGAAGATGAGCCAGTTCGCCACGACCGGCGTAACCTTCGCCGACAACCGCTTCGGTGGCAACCACCCCACCGGCGTGATCAAGTCCTGCCAGGACTGCCACATGCCGCGCCAGATCGGCGCAGGCTGCATCTTCTATGACCCGTCCTACGGCGGAACGCCTGCGCAGCAGCGCGATGACATCGGCCAGCACTCGTTCGCCGGTGCGAACTCCTGGGTCGTCCGCGCCGTGCGGGCGCAGCTCGGCCCAGATGACGCCGACTACTACGGCCTGACGCAGGACCGCGTCGACACGGCCATCGCCCGCAATGTCCAGATGCTGCGCGACGCGAGCGACATGACGCTCTCGCAACAGGGCGGCCAGCTCAAGGTGCGCATCACGAATCAATCCGGACACAAGCTGCCGACGGGGGTCGGCAACGGCCGCCGCGCGTGGATCAACGTGAAGTTCCTGTCGGCCAGCGGGGCGCTCGTCGCCGAGCGCGGGGCGTACGACCTGTCGACCGCCGCCTTCAACGGCAGCGATACCAAGGTCTATCAGAAGCGAGCATCGATCGATGCTGCCATGTCTGCCCTCACAGGCCTGCCTGTCGGGACCACCTTCCACACCGCGCTTGACAACCGCACGGACTTGGACAACCGCATCCCCCCGCGTGGCTTCACGAACGCCGGGTTCGCCTCGGTCCAAGCCGCGCCAGTGAACTACTCGTATGCCGATGGCCAGCACTGGGATGACACCCTCTATGCGATCCCTGCGGGTGCGACCAAGGCTGTGGTGACCTTCTACCACCAGACCACGACCAAGGAGTATGCGGAGTTCCTCCGCGATGCGAACGTCACTGACCAGCGTGGACAGGTGGCCTACGACCTCTGGGTGCAGTTCGGCCGTAGCGCACCGGTCGACATGGACAGTGCCATCATCAATCTCGCGCCAACCAACCCTGCCGACCTCGATGGCGACGGCGTCGTGGGTGGTGCCGACCTGGGCATCCTGCTCGCCAACTGGGGGCAGGCAGGCCAAGGCGACATCGATGGCGATGGCTTCGTGGGTGGCGCCGACCTGGGCATCCTGCTCGCGGCCTGGGGCACCTGAACCCGGCACGCACTCCTGAATTGCGAAGAACGCACCCCTGCGGGTGCGTTCTTCATTGAGGTGAACGGCTGCGCTGCTTCAGCGCTTGGGCAGGCGCTTCAACAGATCATCGACGGCAGCATCGAGTTGGGCATCGATGCCGGCGGCCTCGTCCTGCGGGGTCTGCGGCACGACGAGGTCGGGCATGGCTCCGTTGTTCTCCATGTCCGTGCCATCGAGCAGATACCAACCGCGGAACGGCATGCGGCAGGTCGTGCCATCCAGCAGCGTGATGCCGCCGGTGGAAATCACGCCGCCGTAGGTCTGCTGCCCCACCAGGGTGCCACGCTTGATCGCCTTGAAGGCATGCGCCGTGATCTCGGCGTTCGAGAAGCTCTTCTCATTGCACAGCATGTTGGTCGGAAGGATGCAGCGCTGGATGAAGAGGCGATCCTGCGGATAGCCCGTGGTCACCTTGCCATCTCCGCCGCGCGGGATCGTGTAGGCGTGGGTGGGCGTGGCAAGCGACGCCATGAGCCGGTCCGCGGTCCATCCGCCACCGTTGTTGCGGACGTCGACGATGAGGCCGTCGCGGCCGTATCCAGCGGCGTACAGGCCGCGCTCGAAGTCATCGAGCGACGGCTGGTCCATGCCCTTGATGTGGATGTAGCCGATGCGACCGCCTGAGCGCTCGTGCACGGCTTTCTCCATGCGCCGCCACTCGTTCTCGTAGGACTGGGTGGATACCGAGCTCGACATCGCCGGAACGATGAACGAGTCAAAGGTGACGGTGCGTCCGTCCGCGAGCGTGCGCTCGACCGTAAGCGCAGCTTCGCGACCCGCGAGGCCGGCGAGATGGCTCTCGAGCGTGCGAGTGGGATCGACGGGCTCGAACTCGATCGCCGTGATCAGGTCGCCGACGATGAGCGGCACCTTGGCCTTGGCCGCGGGCATCTCAGGCAGCACCGCCTTGATCACGAAACCCTTGGCACCGGGCTCGGCTCGCACGCCGAGTCGTCCCTGCGGTTGCTGCGAGGAGCCCGCGCGTTCGCGCGGCGATCGAATGCCCAGATGACTCGCATTGAGCTCGCCGAGGAATCGGTTCGCGACATGGTCGAACTCGGCACCCGTTCGCGCCTGGCACGCCAGCGCGTGATAGCGCTTGGTGAGCGCATCCCAGTCGAGTCCCTTCATGGTCGGGTGGTAGAAGCCTTCGCCGATCGCGCGGGCGGCCTCGAGGAACTTCTGGCTGCTGAGCTCGCGGCGATCGATGCGGATCGTGCCATCGAGGTCGGTGGACTTGACCTCGCCGCCAGTGAGGCCGATCGTCGCGGCCTTGCCGGCCGAGACGGCCACGGCTGCATCGCCGGCGAAGTTGAGCCCGAGCACCGTGCCTGATCCGGTGAGCTTCTTCGTGTCGGTGCCGTCGAGCTTCATCGTCTGCAGTCCGTCTCCGGCCGAGACGAGGATGCGATCGCCCGCCGGCAGCAGTTCGAGGTTGCCCTCGTTGCCGGGCGCGCTCGTGATGCGGCGCACACGGAGGTAGGCATCGTCGAGATTCCAGGCAGGCATCGTCGCCTTCTTGGCGTCGTCCTTCTTGGGCTCGTCCTTCTTCGCGTCGGCATCCGTGGGCTTGGCTGCGGCGGCATCGGCGGGCTTGGCAGCGTCGGCGACGGCGGGAGCGTCGGCCTTGGGCTCGGGCTTGGCGTCAGGCTTCGCCGCGGCTTCGGGCTTCGCGTCCGACTTGGGCGCATCGGTGGGCTTGTCCTTCGCCTTCGCCGAAAGCGGCTTGCGCTTCTTCGCCGCTTCGCCCGCATCCTTGAAGTACTGCTCGAGTTCGTGCTTGGGAAGCGCCTCAAGCGACCTGTCGAGGAAGACATACCACGCGTCGATTTCCTCGTTCGTGCGTTCGCTCAGGAAGGCGAGCACCTTGCCATCGGCGGAGAAACGCGGACGCCCGTCGTTGTCGGGGTGGCGCGTGATGTTGACGGCGGGCTGGGACAGATCGCTCGGCACGATCCAGAGATCGCTGTTGAAGTCCATGTCCGACTGTGCGAAGCAGATCGCCGTCGAGTCGGGGCTCCATACATATTCGATGCCCGCGTCCCATCCGGGCTGCACCGTCGTGACAGCCTTCGTGGCGAGGTCGAGCATGCAGAGATCGCCTTGGTTGCGACGGAAGAGCAGGCGCGTGCCATCCGGGCTCGGCGCGATCTGGCGATCCTGTGCGGGATCCTGCAGCAGCGCGGTGATCTCGAACGCCACGGCATCGGGCCAGCGGTTCGGCTCGTCCTTCTTCTCCTCGGACTTCTTCTCGTCCTTCTTGTCTGCGGGCTTGGCTTCGTCCTTGGGAGCGTCGGCCTTGGCCGGTTCTGCCGGCTTGGCGGGTTCAGCCGTGGGCTCAGCGGGCTTGGGTTCCGCAGGCTTGGGTTCCGCCGCGGCGGGTTCGGTGGGCTTCGGATCGACGGGTGCTGCCGCCGGGTCCGCGGGCTTCGCGGCATCGGCGGGAGCAGGCTCCGCTGGCTTGGGCTGCTCGATGGGCTTGGTGGCGGACTCGAAGCTCTTCTTCACATCGTCGCGGGTCTTGGTGACGGTCGCCTGCCAAAGGTCCTCGGTCCCGGCGTGGTCGCTCGTGAAGTAGAGCGTCTGGCTGTCCGCGCTCCACGCAATGTCCTTCTCGCGGCTCGGCCAATCGGTCACGCGACGCGCGGGAACCTTGCTGTCGGTGCCCTTCACCCATACATCACCGAACGCGATCACCGCCATCACCTTGCCATCGGGGCTGAGTGCCGCTTCACTCGCAAGCGATGCCACGGACTTCTGCTCGAAGAGATCGCCCGCATCCTCGGTCGCGGTCACCGCGACGATCCGCGGCTGCCCGCCACCCGAGAGACCCAGCGTGTAGAGACGATCCCAGACGGTGAAGGCAGCCTTCGAACCGTCGGCCGAGACGGCGAGATCCTTGATGTCCTCGCCCTTGAAGTTCGTGAGTTGCTCGACCGCGCCGGTGGGCGAACGCCGGAACAGATTGACGGTGTCGTCCTTGCGATCAGACAAGAAGACAACCGTGGCCGGTGCGGTCCAGAAGGCGTGGCCGTCGTTGCCCGCCCAGTCAGTCAGGCGCGTGTACGCCTTGGCGGGCTCGGCGCTGCGATTGAAGGTCCACACATCACGCGAGTCCGGACCGCGGTAGTGCCGACGCGACCACTCGCTGCCACCGCGCTCGAAGACCACGATGGAGCCATCCGCGTACGGACGCGCGTTGGTGCCGAAGGCGTCGTGCACGCGACGGGGTTCGCCGCCGGCCAGCGGAACCATGTACGAGCGCGGGCTGCGGTACAAATCGCCCTCCAGGAACGCATCGAAGTAGGCCGCGCGGCCCGCGGGGGAATCTCCGATCCCCGTGAGGCGCATCGAGGTGACATCGAGCGTGGTGACCTGCCGCAGGCCCGAGCCATCGGGCTGCATGAACCAGAGGTTCGGTCCGCCCTCGCGATCGCTCGTGAAGACGATGCCCGAACCATCGGGAAGCCAGGCACTCTCGGCATCGTCTGCAGGATGGCTGGTCAGGCGGGTGGCCGCTCCACCCTGGACCGGCACCTTCCAAAGATCACCGCGCCAGGTGAAGCTGATCTGCGATCCGTCGGGACTCAACGCGGGCAGGCGAGGAAGGTCGACCGTGCCGGACGTCACGAAGGTGGCGAGGGCACATGACACCGCAGGGATGAGGAGCATCGTGGAAATGTAACCAACCATGGACACAATGCCTGAACAGACTGGGTGTTACACGCGTATGGACATGGGTCGATGGGGGGCCCGCAAGGAGGTCCCGCATGAAACGCTCGGCACACGATCATGGCCTCGACCAGTTGCGCTGCTTGCTGCAGCGACTCGGCCAGCACCTGCGTCATCGCAAGCAAACCCGTGCCAAGGCACGAATGACGCCCGGATCGCGTCCGGCGATCAGGTGTCGTGGGCTCGGTCTGTCCTGACCACCTGGATCGATAACGATCGATCCCCGCCTGCCCCTTTCTCCTGGATCGCGCCGTGACGTCTCCACACGGCGCACGCCCGCCGCAACAGTCACCGAGCCCACCGCGCAACGGCTCGCCTGATGCGGCGGTGTCGTTTGGAGGGGCCTTGCACGGCCGCATTAGGATGCGCCGTCCATGCGAAGCGAGAGCCTTTCATTCCTCACCCGACTGCTCGACACTCCCACGCCCAGCGGCTTCGAAGGACCCGGGCAGCGGCTCTGGATGGAGTACATCAAGCCGTTCGCGGACCGTGTCTGGAGCGATGCCTACGGCAATTGCTTCGCCGCCATCGAGCCGCCGGGCGCATCCCGGACGCTGGCCATCTGCGGCCACTGCGATGAGATCGGCCTGATGGTGAACTACATCGATGCACAGGGCTTTGTGTACTGCCGTGCGATCGGTGGAATCGACCCCGGCAGCATCGTCGGCAAGCGCATCAACTTCCGGAGCAGCGTGCCCGGTGTGAGCGAGCCGGTGACGGGCCTGATCGGTGCGACGGCCATCCACCTCCAGGACAAGACCGCCGAGGGCAAGGTGCGCAAGTTGCACGAACTCTTCATCGACATCGGTGCGAAGGACCAGGCGTCCGCACTGGCCCGCCTGAACATCGGTGACCCCGGCGTGTTCGCCGAAGGCCCGATGCTCATGGGTGATGAGCTGCTCGTGGCCCGTGCGCTCGACAACCGCATCGGCATCTTCGCGGCTGCCGAGGCTCTCAGGCTCGTGCACGCCGAGCGCAGCCGGCTCAAGGTCCGTGTGGTCGCGGTGAGCACGGTGCAAGAGGAAGTCGGGCTGCACGGTGCAGCCATGATCGCCCAGAGCCTCGCTCCGGACCTTGCGTTCGTGACCGATGTGGGCCACGCAACCGATAGCCCCGGCATCAGCCACGCTCAGCACGGCCACTTCAAGCTCGGCAGCGGCCCGAAGCTGGCGGTGGGCCTGCCGGTCCATGCCGCCTGCACCCGCATGCTGGCGGAGTCAGCCGTCGCGCAGGGCATTGCCGTACAGCGTTCGGCCGTCGCCGGCCGAAGCGGCACCGACACCGACGCGATCTTCCTGCGCAACGGCGGGATCCCTTGCGGTCTGATGAGCCTGCCGATTCGCTACATGCACACCACGGTCGAGCTGTGCGCACTCAAGGACCTCGAGCAGATCGGACAGGTCTTCGCCGGTGCTGCTCTGGCCATGAACGGCAGCGAATCACTGCAGGCCTTCGATGCTGCCTGAGCGGCACGATCGCTGGCATCGCACGCCCATGCTCACCTTCTTGCGCCAGTTCTTCCGGGACGCCAAGAACACCGGATCGGTCCTTCCATCCTCAACGGCTCTCGCCCGGGCGATGGTGCATGGCATCGCGACGGGAGCCCCACAGCGATGGCTCGAGGTCGGTCCGGGGACGGGACCGTTCACGCGAGCGCTGCTGGCCGCCAAGCGGCCCGGTGACCGGCTCGTGATCGTCGAACTCTCGCCGGAGTTCTGCACCCAGCTCGAAGTCGATGTGCTCACCCCATGGAGGAAGTCCTGTCCAGAGCAGGCACACGAGGTGGTGCTGATCAACGCCCCCATCGAGGAGGTCAGGCTCGAGCCCGGGTTCGACCATGTCATCTGTGGGTTGCCGTTCAACAACTTCCCGCCGGAACTCATCGAACGGATCATGGTCCAGTTGCGTGCGCTCATCCGGCCTGCAGGTTCGCTGCGCTACTTCGCTTACATCGGCGCACGCACGCTGCGCGATGGCCATGGCGCACTGCGTGGCGTGCCGCCGCTGGCCGAGATCGAGAAACGTGTCCTTGCCGGCTGCTCATGCTCGAGTGACATGGTCATGGCCAACATCCCCCCCGCCAAGGCCACCACCGTCATCCTGCCCTCCTGACACCATTGAACCATGGCGCACATCAACGAACACTTCCTGAAGCTGTCCGCCGGGTACCTGTTCCCGGAGATTGCGCGGCGCGTCCAAGGCTTCGCTGCCGCGCACCCGGCGCTCGCCCCGCGCATCATCCGATGCGGCATCGGTGATGTGACGGAGCCGCTCCCGCAGGCCACCATCAAGGCGCTGCACACCGCGGTCGATGACCTTGCAACGCACGAGCGTTTCAAGGGCTACGGACCGGCTTCCGGGCACGAGTTCGTGCGCACAGCCATCGCGAGTGGCGATTTCCGCTCGCGCAGCATCGAAGTCGCTGATGACGAGATCTTCCTGAGCGACGGCTCCAAGCCCGATGCAAGCGCCGCACTCGAGATCCTCGGCAGCGGCAATCGCATTGCGGTGCCCGATCCGGTGTATCCGGTCTATGTCGATACGAATGTGATGGCTGGCAACACAGGTCCAGCACTCGAAGGTGGACGCTACGAGGGACTGGTCTACCTGCCCGGCACGCCGGCCAACGGCTTCGTTGCCGGCCCGCCGAGCGAAGCGGTGGACTTGGCGTACCTGTGCTTTCCCAACAACCCAACCGGTGCAGTGGCGACGCGTGCCCAGCTTGAGGCTTGGGTGGCGTATGCGCACCGGCACGGCACGATCCTGCTCTTCGATGCTGCCTACGAGGCCTATGTGCGCGATCCGGCCGTGCCGCGCTCGATCTATGAGATTCCGGGGGCGCGCGAGGTCGCGATGGAGTTCCGGAGCTTCTCGAAGAACGGCGGATTCACCGGCCTGCGCTGCGGCTACACGGTCTGCCCGAAGTCGCTGCTGGGCACCACCTCGGCCGGTGAGCGGGTTCCGCTGCATCGACTCTGGTCACGCCGATGGTCCACCTGCAGCAACGGCGTGTCATGGCCAGTGCAGTGCGCCGCTGCGTCGCTGTACACCGAGGAAGGCAAGCGTGAAGTGAAGGCACTCACCGACTTCTATCTGGCCAATGCTGCGCTGCTGCGCACCGCAGTCGAGGGGCTCGGTCTTCGATGCTGGGGCGGCACGAACGCTCCGTACATCTGGGTCGAGTGTCCGAAGGGCCTGCCCTCGTGGCAGGCCTTCGATCTCCTGCTTGAGAAGGCACAGGTCGTCATCACGCCGGGCGCGGGCTTCGGTTCCTGCGGCGAGGGCTTCTTCCGCATCAGTGCCTTCAACAGCCGGGCGAACATCCACGAAACCTGTGCGCGACTCGCCGTGCTGGCGGGATGAGTTCCCAGGATCCCAGGGCGGGCTTCACGGATCGAAGATGTAGGGGCCGACTTCGAAGGGATGGTCGTCGACGCTGATGCGGATGTTGCCATCGACGGTGCGCAGGATCACTCGGTTGCGTCCACCATTGAGCATCGAGACGACCGTGTCATGATCACTGAACTGGCCGGGAAGATCCCTCCACTCACCCTTGGCGATGCTCGTCTTGACGGTGCCTCGCATCGTCGCCACATCGAAGGTGCCCGACGCGCGCTCAGGCAGGCGGAGGTCGATGTCGCCATCCTCGTTGATCACCCGGCAGTCGCAGGAGAATGGGAAATCCGTGATGATGCGTACATCGCCGCCGCTGCCATCGATCTCGATTCGGTCGCGGCTGCCGTAGACCCAGACATGGCCGCGCGTGGTCTTGACGCGCACCGCTCCAAGGCGCGGGACATGGAGATCGACATCCACGCGCTGGTACCACGGCTCTGCGTGGCCCGTGATGCCCGTGATCCGCATGAGCGTGCGCTCGGCAGAGGGCTGCGTGACCGAGAGATCCTGCCGGATCTGGGCGACGGAGGCCTCGGCCTCGTCATTGCGGCCGATCCCGTGGACAGCCTTGCGGGTCACGGTGAGTTCGGCGTACTCGGCGTCATCCTCGGTCGCCCTGATCGTGACATCGCCGGCGAAGAGATCGACCTCGACATCGACGACCGGACCGACCTTGATCTCGGTGGTCTCACGCGAGGAGGCACCGCCGGAAAACCCGGCACGCCAGGCATCGACCACATCGCGCTGGATGCCCGGAGGCGGATGCGCCGTTTCGCATGCTGCGAGCATGGCCACGGCCAACGAGAGGAAGGCAAGCGATCGCATGGCATCGAGTGTATCGGTGCTCCCAACGCACGCGCGTAGGATGGCCGCATGCTCCACATGGTCCTGGCCAGCGCGTGCATGATGCAGGTCCCCCCGCGCCGTGTCGATCCGCCGATGCCGCAGCCGGTACCGAGCGATGTACCCATGGGAGTTCCCGAGCCGGCTGCGCCGACGCCCGTACCACCACCGAGCGCGCCCACGAGTGAGCCGACGACTGACGCCACGCCCACACCCTCGCCCGAGGCTGCACCCCCCCGCGACTACGCGATCGATGGTGCGAAGCCGATCCTTCGGCCTCGATCGGTCGCTCCGATCGACCCGCCAGCCAAGCCAGACCGTCTGCGCGTACGCATCCCTGGCGACAAGGTGGATCTGCTCGCGGCGGGTTCTTCGAGCGGCCGAATCCTCGTCTTCTTCGTGGCCGAAGGGTCACGCGTTGATGCGGATCCAGCCGAGGCCCCCTTCTTCGAGGACCCGCAGCCGATGGCGGGGATCGATGTGAGGGATCTCGTCGCTGGCGTGCCGGTCGAGCTTGGCGAAGGCACGGCGTGGTACCCGTATTCGATGAGTGACTTCGATGGCATGTTCCGCGTACAGGCCGTGCTCGATCGCGAGACGACGGTGCGCGGGCACATGGGACCGGGCAACCTGATGGGGCAGCCGACCACGATCACCCTGTCCCGCTCGGTCGAGGACGACATCACGCTCGACCTCAACGAACTCGTGCCGCAGCAGCCGATGCCCGAGGGCCAGGTCGGCGAGGATCCCGACCGACCGCAGCTGGTCTGGGTCAACCTGCCGAGCACCTTGGTGACTTCGCGCGGCACACCGGCCGTGCACCGTGCGGGCGTGATCCTGCCGCCGGGCTACCACGACACCACGCACCAGCGCCGTATCTGGCCGACGATCTATCTGATCCCGGGATTCGGTGGTCGCCACCTCGGTGCTGCATCGTTCATGAAGGTGGTGCACAGCGAGATCGGAGCGGCGGCCCTGCCACCGGCCGTGTGGGTCGTGCTCGATCCCGACGGTCCGCTCGGTCACCATGGCTTCGTGGACTCGATCGCCAACGGACCGCGCGGTACGGCTCTCGCCACGGAACTCGTGCCATGGCTCGAGGAGCGCTTCCGGCTCGATGCTCGCCCCGAGGGCAGGCTCGTGACCGGTCACTCGAGCGGTGGCTGGAGCAGCCTGTGGCTTGCGCTGACCTATCCAGAGACCTTCGGTGCGTGCTTCTCGAGCGCACCCGATCCGATCGACTTCACGGCCTTCCAGACCGTCGATCTGTACGCCGAGCCGAATGCGTATGTCGATGGCACGGACGCGGAGTTCCCGAGTTTCCGTGAGCCCATGCGCGATGCGTTCGACCGCGTGTGCATGAACAACCGTGACGAGATCATGATGGAGTGGGTGCTTTCGCCCGAGGGATTGAGCGGTGAGCAGTGGGATGCATGGTGCGCCATGTGGAGCCCTGTCGATTCGATCACTGGACATCCACGCCGGCTCGTCGATGCCGCCACCGGTGCCATCGATCCGGTGGTCATCGAGGCGTGGTCGACCTATGACCTGGCTCGCCGATTGCGGCGTGATCCGGAGGCCATGCTGCCTTTGTGGCGCGAGCGTGTCCACCTCGTCTGCGGCGACCGCGACAACTTCTACCTCGAGCGAGCCGTCGATCGGGTGCGCGTCAGGCTGGCCGAACTCCCGGGTGCAGGCGATCCCGCCCTGGTACCGGGCTATGTGGAGCTGCTGCAGCGGGCGGACCATGGCACCGCGAGCGCGCTCTCAAGCCTGCGCTTCTATCCGGAGATGCGACGCTGGATCGAGTCGCATGGCGTGCCGGAGAAACCATGAAGGACGTGCAGGACCACTTCTTCCGCTTGGCCAAGGAGCGGGGATTCCGAGCGCGCAGTGCCTTCAAGCTGATCGAGATCGATGATCGCAAGAAGCTCATCCGCAAGGGCGACCGTGTGCTCGACATGGGTGCTGCACCGGGCTCGTGGACGCAAGTCGCGGCCGAGCGCGTTGGACCCAAGGGAGCCGTGGTCGCCGTCGACCTGAAGGCGATCGACCCGCGGGGTCTGCCGCAGCACGTGACGCTGCTGCAAGCCGACCTCTTGGACCTGGCGCCTGAGCACTTCGGGGGGATCCCCTTCGATGTGGTCATCAGCGACATGGGGCCCGACACGAGCGGCGATCCCTTCGGTGACTCGATCCGCAGCGTGAACCTGTGCAACGCCCTTTTGGACCGCTTTCCCCGCTGGCTGCGCAGGGGTGGTCATGCGACCATGAAGGTCTACGAAGGCAGCGAGTACCCCGCGCTCCTCAAGCGCTGCGCCACGCTCTTTGCCCAAAGCAAGGGCTTCAAGCCCAAGTCGAGCCGGGCCGAAAGCGTGGAGATGTTCGTGACCTGCAAGGGCTACAAGGGGCCGGCAGCCGAAGATGGATCACGCGCACCCAAGGCCAGGCCCCGTGGCTGGGGCGATGGCCCCGTCACGGGACCGTGATCTGCACGCCCCCAAGGCCGGGGATCGACAGCCCCCTGCCCTTGCGCTGAGCGGGCAGTTCACCGATCGCCTTCGAGCGTTCCTCGCCGAGTGCCGACTGGAGCTGGCGCATGGTGCGCCGATTCAGCTCGTCGCGATCGGTCTTGAGTTGCCTGAGTTGGCGTTGAGCCGCCTGCGATGCATTCATGCGCACCCGGAAGTCCTCCACGCCGCCGATGTCGGCGGAAGTGAAGTCAGGCATCGCCGACTTGGGACGCACCTCGGTCAGCTGGTCACGCAGCTTGGCATAGGCAGCCCGGTACTCGGTGCGTTGCGTGGTGATGGTGCTGGTGGCGACCGTGTCGAGGCCCTCGAGTGCCAAGGCCTTGGCGAACATGGGCTCCATGTCGGTGGGATCCTTGAAGGTCTCGGGGTAACGGACCACATCGGCGGCGCGCTGGAAGCCCGGACGCTGCGGCTCCTTGAGGAGCGCCGGCAGCGCATCCAGCACCTGGCGAGCACGGGCTGAGGCCTCGCTGCGGGCCTTGCCCATGGCTTCACCTGCCTCCTGCATGCGCTGGCTGGCCGACTCATCAATCGCCATGGCGCCGTCCTCGTCGTCATTGGCGGCTGGCTTGAAGAGATCTGCCTCAAGAAGCGCCAGCTCGCGCCCCTTGGACATCGTGACCTCGAATTGGTTCCTGAGCGTGGCCAGGATCGGCTCATGGCCTTGTGCCGCGACATGCTCACGCAGCGTGGTGGCCGCGGCGGCATCGATGCTCCCGTCGGCGAGCGCAGCACGGATGACCGACTCAGGATCGACGAAGGGGCCGGACCGGTTGCTCCTCATGAATTCGAACGCCATGCTGCTGCCGACTCCGCTGGCACCCATCCGAACGAGGTTGCGTGCGCGGAACTGCGCTTGCTGTTGGAGGCAGGCTTCATCCATGACAGCCGCGAGATCAACGAAGAGGTCGGAATCGGCACGCTCCATCGCACCGAGCGCAGTCCGAACGGCGTCGTACTTGGCGGCAATGTCCTCCTTGGACGCAGCCTTGGCGCCATCTGGACCGAAGGTCATCTGCGCACTCGGCGCGGCGTCGAGCTGGTCCTTCACGGCCTTGGCCACCTCGAGGTAGTCGGCGTGCAATTGCGTGATGACCGGCTTGACGGATTCTGCCGAGTCGCACAGGTCCAGAAGCTCCTGGAGTTCCTGCTTCGTGATGGGCTGGATCGTGGATTGCCCAGCACCCTGCGGCGACATCGGCCCATCTTCGTCACTGATGACCAGTCCCTCGAGGCCATCGCCTGACATGTCGAGCACGACCGCATCGCCACCGACCGCGTCCGCACCCTCAGCCCCGTCACCGTCGACGGTCTCCACGCGCACTCGGACCGTGACGCCAACGGGTTCGCCGCCATCGCCCGACGCAGCTCCCCCATCGGGAGCATCCTGCGCAACCTGCTCCGGCTCAGGTGGCAGGCCGAAGGCCGCTCGTACCGCCGTCTTCAACGCGGTCGTGCGGGCTTTCGCCGCCTCGGTGCGCTTGCGGACGACCTCTTGGAAGTCCTCAGGGATGTGGCCCAAGAACACCGTCGGTTCCTGATCGTTGAGTGCGCCGAGTACCGATGCCTGCCATGAAGCAAACGCGGCTGCGACGGCCTGATCCTCTTCGGGCGTGAGCGGGGCCTTGGCTGCCATGGACTCGACCATTTGGATCGCCCCACCATCGTCGATGCTGAAGGCAACCATGCCACCCAGGTCTGAGAGCGCTGCCACGCCACTGCCTCGAATGAATGCGAGCCACGCCGTCGCGCCCCGAGGCTGCGGGATCCCTTGGAAGGCCTCGCTCAGGATCGTCGCACCGAGGCGTGCGGCACGGGTCCGAGCAGCCTGCACCGGCTCGCGGGATTGCTTGAACGCCCCGGCCAACGCCTGGAAGTGGGCTTCGAAACCCCTGGCAAACTCGGAGTGATCGAGTTCAACGCCCTGCTCCTGCGCCCGATCCATCTGCTGCTGCATGGATTCGGCCGAGGGGCGGGGGTGATCCGCCATCGCCTTGGCACGGAGCTCGATCAGGCGCTCGGGCTGCTCGAGCGCTGCGGTTCGGATCGCGCGGACGGCATCGACATACTCGGCCTCGCGCGCGCCGATGTGATCGTCGATCTGCTTCAGTTGCGACGGGTCGAGATCCTTGGTCGAGCGCTCCGCGATCGCCCACAGATCGAGTTGGCTGCCGGACCGCATCACGAAGGCGTCGGATGTGGATTGCTCGATGCGACGCAGTTCGAGCGAACGCCGGGCGCGATCGAGCTTGGTGCCGTCGGCCCCGAGCGCGAGCAATGAATCGATCAGCGCGTTCTCGAGCGTATCCCACTGGGCGAGCAGGCTGCGGTAGGCGCGGATCTGCTTGCGGACCTCGTCGGCGGGCCGTTCGTCGTTGCCCATGCCGAACGCCATGCCGCCCTCGGGCTGGTCCTTGAGGTAGCGCTCGATGGAACCAGAGCGAAGCTCGCTGGTTGCCCGCTGGTAGCGGTCGTACTCGGCCATCGCGGACGCGCTCTGGGCATCGGGCACGCCGACCCGCGGCAGGAGCGCTTCGAACTCCGTCGAGGTGAGCGCCGTCGGGAACCTGGATTGCGCTGAGGCCGGTGCCGCGGCCGGCACGAACAGCAGCGCGAGGACGACGGCCAGCGCAGCACGAGACAGGGAGTGGTTCATGATGGCCTCCTGGTTCGGCAGACCCATGCAGGCTACGGCACGATGGTCTCGACAAGCGCTTCAACCGACCCATTTCGGTCCATGTTCCGGCCGTCACGGAACAAGGGCGCGACGGCCGCATGCGAAGCGTGAAACGAATGCGCAGCGGCCGCGACTCAGCCGCGCGCCCACTCCGAGGGGACGGCCCCATGCGACGCCACGATGCGGCTTCTGATCCCCCCGCGCCCCTTCCACTCCGTGATGACCTGCATCCACTGCGGCTTCATGGCTGCAGCCAGATGATCACGGATCGTGTTGGTGACGGCCTCGTAGAAGATGCCCTCGTTCCGGAAGCTCTGGTAGTACAGCTTGAGGCTCTTGAGTTCCACGCATCGGTCGCCCGGTGCGTAGCGCAGCGTCACAATCCCGAAATCGGGGTGGCCCGTCTTGGGGCAGACCGACGTGAACTCCTCGCTCACATGCTCGATCACGAACGGCACCGTGGAGGGCGAAGGGAAGCACTCGAGCAGGCTGGTGTCAGGCATGGGGCCAATCGTAGGAAGGTGCCGCGGCACGCGCCACGCCTCCACGAGCCGGCGGTCGACTCCTCGCGCGACGCGGTCAGAGGCCGTGCGAAGCCATGAGCCGCACGACCTTCGGCTGATCGGCGTCGACCGCCAGGCTGGCTTCGAAGGCTGCCACCGCCCGTGCCCGCGCGGACTGGTCGACCTTGCCGCCCGCGATCCATCGATTCAGCGCAGCAGTGCCGAGGCCGTTCCAGCACACCGTCGACTTGGGATCGACGGTGATGCCGGCGCGGAAGGCATCCTCGGCATCGGCAAGCCGGCCAGCTCGAAGGAGCGCATCGCCAAGGACGGCTTGGCTGGCTGCACCCGGTGTGGTCGCGACCAGTTCGCGCGCAGCGGCGAGCGAACCATCATGCTCCCCTGCCGCACCCCGAGCCACCACCAGTTCCTGCAACAGCTGGGTCCGCACCGCGGCATCGCTGGCATCCGGCAGCGCCGATTCGATCAGGCGCGCAGCGCGTTGCGGTGCACCCGCGGCGACCATGATCGGTGCACACGCCACCACGCGCGCCGATGAGGCATCGTGCAAGGTGGAGAGGATCGCGAACTCCAGTGCAGTCTCGCGCTCCCCGAGCGCGAGGTACTCGCGAGCCACCAGGAACTCCGTCTGCGGATCAGCAGGGTGCATGGCGAGCGCGCGCTGCAAGGACCGGAGTGCGGCGTGGGCATCGCCCTGCTTCGACAGCTTCGCGGCACTGGCGAGCAGTTCATCGCGGGTCGGCGGCGTGGCATCCGTCGCCAGTGCAGCAAGCTCCGGGTCCTGCGGAATGACCGGCTTCGACCAGTCACGGCAACCCGTGGCCAGGACGAGCGCAGTAAGGATGACGGATCGCATGAGGTTCATCGTGCCGTACGCACGCCAGCCAAGCGGCGGAGTTCGCGCGCGTTGACGATATCCCACGGCTCGTCGCGAGGGCCATCCTCCTTGGCGGTCTCGAGGATCATGGGCCGCCCGAGCAGCTTCGGGTGCCCCAGGACGGCCCGGAAACAGGATGCGCCGCAAGTGCCATGCCCGATGTGTTCGTGTCGATCCAGCCTCGAACCGCACGCACCGATGCTGTCATTGACATGCACGGCATGGACATGCTCGAGACCGCACTCGGCATCGAAGCACTCCAGCACGGCCCTTGCGCGTTCCGGCGTGGAGCAATCATGGCCCGCGGCCACGATGTGGCAGGTATCGATGCAGAAACCGACCCGCTCGGGATCACGCACGAGGTCACGGATCAACCTCAGATGGCCGAAGTCATAGCCGAGGTTCGTACCCGAGCCGACGGTCGTTTCGAGCAGCGTGATGGTGCGGACTCCCTTGAGCTGCCGATGCAGTGCATCCAGTGAGGCGGCAATGCGGCGCAGTCCCTCGAGCTCATCGGACGACGGAGGCTCGCCGAGTCGGTTCGGTTCGCGAGGCTTTCGTGGCGCACCCAGATGTGCGCCGGGATGCATGACGCACACCGGAATGCCAAGGGCTTCGCATCGTTCCGTCTCGTCCCGCTGCAGGGCGAGCGACCGCGAGCGCGCCGAGGCATCGGGATTCGCCAGGTTCACCAGGTACGAGTTGTGGCTCACCACCCGCGATCGATCCCAGCCGGCAGCGGTGAGCGCCCGTGACCATGCCAGGATCTCCTCGTGCTGCAGCGGCTTCGACGCCCACTGGCGCTGGTTCTTGGTGAAGATCTGCACACAGTCGAGGCCCAGCCGGACGGCTTCCTCGATGGCCAGATGAAGCCCACCGGCGATCGAACAGTGGGACCCGATGAGGACAGGCGGCATGGGAGGCCGCGAACTCACACCATGCGCGCACCCGCAGCGCGGGCGGCCTCGACGATCCGCTCCGCGGTACGCACTGCGGCGGAACCTGCTTCGGCATCGACGAAGGGACGCTGGCCGGTCCGGACGGCCCGCACGAAATCGGCGAACTGCAGCGTGAGCGGATCGCCCGCACCAACGGCCAGGGGCTCGATCTTGACCAGATCGAGATAGTTCACGCCCGAGAGATCGTCGCCATCCTTCAGCTGCCGGCGAACCTGGTCGAGTTGCTCGGCATTGGCGGTCTTGCGGACCACGGTGCCCTGTCGCGCGACGAAGTCCGCACTGACATAGGCATCCTCGCTGATGATGCGGAGCTTGCGCTCGGTCTTGAGCGCCATGCGGCTTGCCGTGACATTGGCCACACATCGGAGGCCATCGGGCCCTGCCGGGAAGACCAGCCGCGCATTGCAGATGTCCTCGGCCTCGCCCAGCACGCACACCGCATTGGCGTGGATCTCCTCCGGCTCGCTGCCCACGAGCATGAGCAAGAGGTCGAGGTCATGGATCATCATGTCGAGCACCACGCCCACATCGACGCTGCGGAAGGTCATGGGCGAGATGCGATCCATCTCGATGAAGCGGGGCGTGATGCCCGCGAGACCACGCACGGCCACCATGATCGGGTCGTAGCGCACGACATGACCCACTTGCAACGCCACGCCGGAGCGCGCGGCTGCCTCGGCCATCTCGGTCGCGGTGCGTTCATCGGAGGCCAGCGGCTTTTCGACCAGGCAGTGGACGCCCGCAGCCACAGCCTGCAGCACGATGTCGCGGTGCGTGACGGTCGGCGTGGCGACGACGATCGCCTGCACGCCAACGGCCAGGAGTTCGTCGAGCGATGCGCACGGCGTACCGCCGAACTGCTCGGCCAGCGTGGTGCGGCGTTCCTCGCTCGCATCCGCGATGGCCACGAGATCGGTGCCGTCGGCCTGGCTGGCCACGCGGACATGGTGGCGTCCCATGCGTCCGCAACCGACCACTCCCACCCGCAATGGTGCCGTCGTGCTCATGCGTCCTTCGACCTCCTGTAGACCATCGAGACATGATTGCCCGGGTCGCGGTACGCGACCTCGGACATGTAGGCCTTCATCAGCATGATGCCGCGGCCCGAGGGGATCTCGAGGTTGTCATCGTGGGTGGGATCGGGCACCGCATCGGGATCGAAGCCGTCGCCTTGGTCGCGCACTTCGAAGCGGGCCTCGTCGCCGTCCACGCTCCATCGGAAGTCGACCTGACCGCCGGGAACATGGCGGTTGCCGTGGCGGATCGCGTTCACGAGCGCTTCTTCCAGCGCGAGCCGAACGGCAAAGAGCGCCTCGCGGCCGTATCCATGCTGCGCCATCGCCTCCTCGACCGCTGATTGGCAGGCATCGATCTCGGCACGCAAGCCGCGGAGGATCGCGTGGCCTACGGTGCGTGCCGGCATGGCTGGGCTCAGGCGAGTGCCTTCAGGGCAGCTGCGGCCGACTCGTCGATGCTGAAGTGCTTGTTCAGCTTCGTGATGTAGAAGACCTCGAGGATCTCGGGACGGATCTCGGCCAGGCGCAGCATGCCACCCTTCTTCTTCACGAGGCTGTTCACGGTGATGAGCGTGCCCAGCGCCGCTGACGAAAGGTGCTCGACGACGGCGAAGCACATCAGCACCTTGGGGGCGCTCATGGGTTCGAGCCTGCGCTGGATGTCCTGTCCGATCTGCCGGATCGTGGCCTCGTCGAGGATGTCACGATCGACGAAGTCGATGCGCACCACGTCATTGACGGCGCTGATGCGCAAGCGTGAGCTGTCGTTGGCCATGGTGCTTCCCCGAGGGGTTGGAGGACTGGTTCAGAAACCGCCGGCCGATCCCTCGCCGAGCTGAGACCGCAGGTCGGGGAAGAGATCGTCTTCCATCTCCTGCTGGATCATGATCTCGGGACGGATGAGGAGCATCTGGGTCTTCTCGCTGCGCGTCGTCAGGCGGTTGGTGAAGAAACGGTTGACGACCGGGATCTTGCTCAAGACGGGTACACCGACCTCGATCTCGATCTCGTTCATCAGGATCTGGCCGCCGAGCATGATCGTGCCCTTGTCGGGAACGCTGACCGAGGTCCGGATTTCCGATCCCTGCAGGCTCGGCAACTGGATGGTGCCGGAGAACTGGGACGCTCGACCGCCACCGTCACCACCACCGCCGGCCGCGCCGGTCACCGTCACTGGGGTGAAGGTCACGTTCTCGTTCAGGCCGAAGCGCACATTCATCGTCACATACCTGCGGTCGGCACTGATGACCGCGTCGATGTCGAGCACGAAGCCTTCGAACACGACATCCGTTTCCGGCTCGAATCCTGCAGCGTTGTTGCCCGTGATCGGCTCGAGACCAGAGACATAGGTGATGCCCTTCGCGATGCTGATCCAGGACCGCTGGCCGTTGAAGAGCGTCAGGCGGGGTGCCGTGAGCACTGAGTTGCGCTGGTCGGCCTGGGTGGCCTGGACGAGCAGGTCGATCTGGACATCGTCGAGGTAGGTGAACCCGGTCGAGAGGGCGGGCGAGCCGAGGGCCGCAAGCACGAAGGGCGACTGGCTGGCCGCGGCGAGCGCGTTGACCAACGGCAGGCCTTCCTGCTGCACATTCACCGCCGAGAAGCCATTGCTCTCGCCGCTCGAGCCGTACGCTACGCCGTCGCGTCGCACACCGACCGGGTTGAAGAACTGGCCGGGGTAGTTGTAATCGATCTCCCCGTCACCATCGGCATCGACGCCGACGGCACCACCGGTGTTCGGGAAGGCTCCTGGGATGTCCCCCGGATCCTGCTCGAGACCGATGAAGGTCACCGGATTGCGCAGGCGACCGATGTTGCTGTTGCCTTGCGGCGGGGCCGCGCCGGGGATGTTCTGGAAGAAGAAGTCCCGCAACTGGAAGTTCGGATCCTGCGCCAGCGCCGCGTCGTACATCGCGGGGTTCGCGTTGAAGTACAGGTCGAAGTCGATGCCGATCTGCTCGAACCATTCGAGGTCGACGTTGATCAGGCGGGCTTCGATCGCGATCTGCAGGGCGCGCACCTCGCGCATCTTGTTGAGCAGGCCTTCGATCTCGCGGTGGGCCTGCGCGGTGTTGGTCACGATCAGGTTGCCGTTCATCGGCGAGATCGAGCCGGTGTTGCCGCCCTGGTCCTTCCAGTCGCCGACATCCGCGGTCTGCATCTGGATCAGGTCCATGACATCCCGCTCGATGGATTCGCGTGTCTTCGTCGGGCGCTCGTCCTTCTTGGCACCGAAGAGCTGGCCACCCTGCGACGGCGTGAGGCCGTTGCCCGTGCCTTGGCTGATCCCCTTCTCAAGGCTGAAATCGGGGGCATTGTCGAAGTACGGGATCTCGAGCAAGAGGTCTCGGATGTCGTAGAGCTCGATCGTCACATTGCGACGGATCGATTCCGGGGTGCTCACGACGACCAAGCCGTCCGTGACGGTGAAGGCCGGGCTCGAACTGCCCTCGCCGTACTGCTCAAGCACACGGGTCAGGGCAACATCCATCGGCACGCCATCGAGCGAGTCGAGCCGCACGCGGGTCTCGCGGTCGATGCCAGCCTCGGCCAGCGCTCGCCAGTCGGGCACGATGTTGAGCCCGGGGTTGTCGGTGCGGGCGATCTTTTCCATCACATCGATCGCCTGCTCGAGCGAGTAGTCCGCGGCGGCGAGGTTCACCGGGGTCGACTCGATCGAAGCAAGGATCTGGGCATCGGCGGCCGAATCCGCGAAGCCGGCGGCGCCCAAACGGCGCAGCGAGAGCTGACGCCAGTCCTCGGGATAGACCATCTTGCCGTTGGTCGACTTGGGGCCGGCACCGAGCACGTTGCGGCGTGGGGCAATCATGCCTTCGATCGCATCCTTGGACATCTGGCTGTAGCCACGGGCGCGCTCACCGATGGCGACGCTGTAGTCGCGGTAACTCTTGGCCGTCTCGATGGCATCGCGCAAGGCAAGGGCAGCCTGGCTGTAGCGGTCGAGGGTGAGGGTGGCATCGAGCAGGGTCAGCGCCTCGTCGTACTTCTGCTGCAACTGCAGTTCGCGGACGCGGCGGATGTTCTCGTTCACGACCTGATCGCGCTTGGTTTGCTCGGCGCGCTGCTGGTCGCGGGCGGTGCGGCTGGCCTGCTCGCGGGTCTTGTCCTGCTCGACCATGAGCGAGAGCGTGCGGCTCTCGTTGATGTCAGCGATGAGCTCGTCGATCTGCACCATCAGCGAATCGACCATGCCCGGGGTCAGGTAGTCACGGGCCTGCTCGATCTTCAGGCGGGCAGCCGTCATGACGCGCATGGCACCGCTGAAGTCGCCCTTCCGCTTGAGTTCAGTGGCGCGGCGGACGGCCGACTGGGCCTCGATCTCGCGGCGCTGACGCAGCAGCGAGATGTCGTCCGCGACGGTATCGACCATCGCGCCCTGATTCATGGCCGCGCGAGCCTGCTCGACGCCGTCGAGGGCTTCCTTGTCGCCGGGCACTGACTTGAGGACTTCATTCCAGTAGTCGAGTGCCGACTCCCAATTTCCCTTGGCCGCCTGCGCCTTGGCTTCGGAGCGCAGGGTGTCGGTGACCAAGCGAGCGCGGTGAGCCGAAGCGGCATCGCGATCAGCCTGGGTCGGAGCGGGGTTCGAAGCAGCGCGGCCGCGCGGAGCGGGCTGATCGGCCGACGGATCATCGAGCGCAGGGCGCCCGTCCTGGGCAGTCGTCGGCATGGCGAGCAAGGTCGCTGCGACGGACGAGGCGATCAGGAAGCGGGCAAAGGGCTGGCAGTGCATGCTGGAGGCGCTCCGTGGGGGGCAAACTTGACGGTCGGTCGTGGGGCTGTCGGTCTGGCC
>Ga0194120_10002140_pt1 | contig 34433 bp, 24 predicted proteins | sample TA2MahCa65mmetaG_FD_148642 | JGI IMG/M metagenome (GOLD analysis project Ga0194120, IMG submission 148642) | Freshwater microbial communities from Lake Tanganyika, Tanzania - TA2015019 Mahale Deep Cast 65m | ecosystem: Environmental > Aquatic > Freshwater > Lake | place: Tanzania: Lake... | reverse complement strand
CTTTTGTCCGTGGCCTGCGTTGGCTCGGTCCTTACAGCCCGCGTTGGGGATGCTCGGACCTCGCCGCCTTGGCCACAGCCAAAATCCCTCGCCGCAGGACCCCGCGCAATTTTCGGACACGCTCTGATGGCGGAGCGGCAGCTCCGCCCTACCGGCGACAGATGTGCGCGGGAAGAAAGCTTTCCAAGTTTTAGACTTGTGTCCCGTGTCCGGGAGCGCCTGAATGCTTTTATGAGCTCAAACAGTTTCGATCTTATTTCGCGACGCGGATTCTTGGCGGCTTCCTCCGGCGTGGTTTTGGCTGCTGCGCTCCCAAGCGTCCAGGAGGCCGCCAAACCTCCTTCGCTCCCGAAGCTCGCATTGCATGGCGGAGAGAAAGCGGTCAAGAAATCGATCCGCTTGCCGATCCGCTGGGGCGAATCGGAACGGGAACGGCTCAACGCGATGCTCGGCCAGGAGTCGCTGCTTTATTGGAAGGGGCCTCAGACCACGCTCCTGCTTGAGCGCTTTCGCAAAATCTGTCCGCTCAAATACACCATGAATTGTTCCTCTGGAACGGCGGCGCTGCACATCGCCGTGGCGGCGGCTGGCATCGGGCCGGGCGATGAAGTCATCACGGCGCCGATTACGGACATCGGAACGGTCATCGGCGTGATTTACCAGCAAGGCGTGCCGGTGTTCGCGGATTTGGGCGCGAACACCTATAACCTGGACGCGCGGGATGTCGAACGCCGCATCACCGCGAGAACCAAAGTTATCACCGCCGTGCACCTGGCCGGCAACCCGTGCGACATGACCGCGTTGAAGGCGATCGCAGACCGGCACAACTTGATTCTGATCGAAGACTGTGCCCAGGCCTGGGGAACGAAATATCAAGGACAGCCCGTCGGCACGGTGGGCCATATCGCTTGTTTCTCGTTACAGAACTCCAAACACGTCACGTGCGGCGACGGCGGAATCGTCGGCTCAAACGACGAGCGCTTTGGCCCGCTTCTGCAACGATACGGCGACAAGGGTTTCGACCGGGAGAAGGGCGGCTTGTTTGAGTGCTTTGCCACGAACTATCGCATGAGCGAACCGCAAGCCGCCGTGGCCGCCGCTCAACTCGGACGCCTGGAAGGTATCGTCGCCCAACGCGCGCGTCTGGGCGACCTGCTGACGGCGCAGATCACCGGGTTGGCCGGCATCCGGCCGCATCATGTCGCTTCCGGCGACCGCTGTTCGTATTGGTTTTACATGTTCCGACTTTCACCCTCGGCATTCCGCTGCGACCGCGCCGAGTTCGTCAAAGCGCTGTCGGCTGAAGGCGTGCCGGCGTCGGCCGGTTACATTCCCGTGCCGCTGCATCGCAATCCCGTGTTTCTCAAGCACGGATTCTTCAACGGGCGTTGGCCGCTTCGGGAAACGGGCCTGACTTCGATGGATTACACGAAGGTTGAATGCCCGGAGGCCGAAGCGATCTTGCAGACGGGCATCCGTGTCACAATTCATGAGGCCATGACGGAGGAATTCATTCTGGGGGTGGCCGAGGGGATTCGCAAAGTAGCCCGCCACTATGCGGCCTGAGCACTGCGGACAGCGAAGCAGCACCCGGCTCAGCCGTGCTACTCGGGTCTAACTCAGCTTTACGGCGGTGCCGCTGGCCGTGACCATGAGCATGCCGTTTTGCGCGCCGAGCACTTCGTAATCGAGATCGACGCCGACGACCGCATCGGCGCTCAGCGATCTGGCCTCCTCTTCCATTTCGCCAAGAGCGACCTTTCGGGCGCTGGCCAAAACCTTCTCGTAAGAGCCCGAGCGTCCACCGACCAGGTCGCGGATGCTGGCGAAGATATCTCGGAACATGTTCGCGCCGATGATGGCCTCGCCAGTGACGATGCCGAGGTATTGAGCGACCGGGCGCCCTTCGATATTGGGAGTGGTAGTCGTTGTCATAAGTCGAGCGTTCTCACCGGTGAAGACACGGAAGCTCGAACGAAAGTTGCAGATCCTTACTTGTGCGGCTGCTCCTGGTAGTGCCGCTTCAACACGTCGTCGCCGAAGTCGTTCTGCAAATCACGCCAGACGGCGTGGATATGGTTCGCGTTGTTTTGCGTGTTGTCGTATTCCACGAGGAAGGTCGGCCCCTGGATGCGGTAGTAGTGGCCCTTGCCAGGCTCAGTCGGGCCGGCCCAGGCAAAATAGACTTTTTCCAGGCCGGCGTTTTGGATGCGTTCGAGTTCCTTGTCCGCCAGTTCGGGACGATAGTTGCGGACGTACTCCTGAAGGAGATCCCAAAGCGTCTCCGCCTGCGCTTTGGTCAATTTGTTCATCGCCAAGCCTTCGGGCTTGAGCACATTCAAGGTCCGGTTGGTGAAGGTGATGATGTCCCGGGGAGCCACGTTGGTGTAGAGCGCGACCTTCCTTTGTTCCTCGCTCAATGACACGACCAGCTTTCGGGCCAGGTCTTCTTCCCGGGCGAGCGTTCGCAAACCTTTGCGCGGGCCGCTGCGAATTTCGGCGGGGTTTGCGCCGTAGAAAGAGGGCGTCACGGCGACCGGTTTTCCCGGCGCAAGGGTGAAGTTGAGCGAGAGGTGATGGCCCTCGACGCGATAGCCCCAAACCTCTTTCTCACTGGGATTGCCGAAGACACTGAAATAATAAAGCTCGGCGTCACGAACCATCGTGCCGCTGCCGGCTTCCAACTCCTTGAGCACTTGCTCCAGGCTCATGACGGTGGTCGCCTTCATGTAGCCGCGCTGGCTGAGGGCGCTGCTGAGCAGAGCATGGGCGAGGTGTTGTTGCTCGGGCTTCATCTCCTTCCAGGTCAGTCCTTTTCTGGCTCTTGGGATGAAGTGCCAATTCTCGCGCTCGCCGGATTTGAAGTCGAACGTGGCCTTAACACGCTGCTCCGCGGTGAGCGCGGCGAGGAAATTGTTCGCTGCTCCCGCCAGGTCCTCGGCGGGCGAAAGCGCGAGCAGTCGAACTACAAAGATGGAAGCCAGCGCGAAAATGAGTGAGGTGCGAAGGAACGGGAGTGTTGTCATGGCCGAAAGTCAAAACCAACGGAGCAGAAAGGCAACAGGAAAATGCCGCTGAAACGCTGAAACATTACACCTCGCCGTAAACGACGGTGGAGCGAGGCTGAGCCCTTCCTCGATGGCAGCGGCTCGGCTGGAGCCTCGCCGCACCAGCTTGAAGCATTACCCATCACCCATAGCCAATAGCCAACCGATTGCCAATCGCCTGTAACTTATCGCGGTCCGACCAACCTCCACGGATCGACGGTCAATTGATAGGGGCCGACGGCGGCTTTGAATCGGGTTTTTTCCATCAACCAGAAGGCAAAGAGCTGATTGCTGGTCTGAATGACCAAATCCGTATTGCGGTCGCCATTGAAATCGCCTGCGCCGATCAATTGCCATCCCGCCGGCATGCGGAAAGGAATCACGCTGTCGGCGAACTTGATCCCATCCATCAACCAGACTGCCACCAATCCTTCCGTGCTCACAAACACCAGATCGCTCTGGGCGTCTCCATTGAAATCGCCGATGGCGGCGATCTGCCAGCCGCCAGGCACCTTGAATGGAACGACGCCGGTGCGAAGGGTCGTTTCGTCCATGAGCCAAAACGCCACGGAAGAATCGGTGTGCGTCAACAGGATGTCCGGCTGGCCATCCGCATTGAAATCTCCCGTTCCTGCGATTCGCCAGCCTGCCGGCACTTTGTAAGGAACAATCCCGCGCGTAATCTCAGTGCCGTCCATCAACCAGAACGCAACGGAACCATCGGTCTTCATCAACACGATATCCGCCTTGCCGTCGCGATTGAAATCCGCCGTCCCGCCAATTTCCCATCCGGACTCGATCTTGTAGGGCGTGAGACCGAAGCGAGTCGCTGGGCCGTTCATAATGTAGAAAGCCAGAAAGCCGTTCGCGCCTTGCCAGACGAGGTCGTTCATGCCGTCCCCGTTGAAATCGCTCCACGCGCCGGCGGTCGTGGTTCGAACGGCCACCGTCGCTGGGCCGATTCCGGATTTCTCGGCCACGCCGCCCAAGGAGGCATTCGGGACCAGCAAACAGGCCCCGGCTAATGCACAGGAAATGAATCTCGTGAAGTTCATATGGAAAGCTGCTTTCGTCTGATTACCCTGCTCACGGCCCATGAACTTGGTAGGGCGAGTCCGTCCCGGCGAGCCGCTCGACGTGACTGGAACACGTCTGACTCGGCTCGCTGGGACAGCCTCGCCCTACCGTTCGGTTCATGGAATGCACGCAACCACGCTGAGGATTTGCATCGCAGGCATGCTGTCGCGAATCCAGGCGGAAGGTCAATCCTTTCCTTGCCAGCCGAAACCCGGCGCTTACTCTCGCACCAGTGAAGATACTTTTCATTGGCGACGTGGTGGGGCGTCCGGGGAGACGGGCCGTGGCAACCCTCCTTCCGAGGCTTCGCGAGCAGCACCAGATCGCCGTGGTCATTGCGAACGGAGAAAACTCGGCCGGCGGGTCCGGCATCACGACCGAAACCGCCGCGGAACTTTTTCAAGCCGGAGTCGATATCATCACCACGGGCGACCATCTTTGGGACCAGAAGGAAGTGACCAATCTGCTCGTGCACGAACCGCGCTTTCTGCGTCCACTCAACTATCCGCCCAACACGGTGGGACAGGGGAGCACCGTCTTTCAGGTCGATGGAATTCCCAACGTCGCGGTCATGAATCTGCAAGGCCGCACGTTCATGCCGAACTTGGAAAACCCTTTCTGGTGCGCCCAAGCTGAAGTCAAACGGCTCCGCGAGCACGCGCGCGTCATCCTCGTGGATTTTCACGCGGAGGCGACCTCGGAGAAGATTGCGCTGGCCCGATTCCTCGACGGCCAGGTCAGCGCCGTCATTGGCACGCACACGCACGTGCAGACGGCGGACGAGCAGATTTTTCCGGGCGGCACAGCGTTCCTTTGCGACGCCGGATTCACCGGCCCGCACGAGAGCGTGCTGGGGCGCGAGATCGAACCGATTGTGAAACGGTTTCTGACCAGCCAGCCGCAGCGGTTTGAAGTCGCTTTCAACCGTGTTCTGCTGCAAGGCGCGCTCCTGGAGGTCGATCCCGACACCGGAAAAGCCGTGAGCATCGAACGCGTCTCCGTCCCGCTGAAATCGAGTTGAAGGGAAACTCTCGCTGCAATTTCAGATTTGAAATTGAAATGAAGCGAAGCGTGGCATGAACAGTAAACCCCCCGCAAACGACCGTGGAGCGAGACGCCCCCCGAGCTTTGCCCTGGATGGCATTGGCTCGACAGGAGCCTCGCCCCGCCTTCATTGAGCGAATACCTTGAGCAAACCCCTCAAATCCCAGTGGGACTTTGGCGAGCTATTTCCGATGGAAGCAACCCGCCGCGTCCTCACCGTGAGCGAACTGACCGCGTCGGTCAGACGGCTGATCGAGCGGGAGATCGGCTCCGTTTGGGTGACGGGGGAAATCTCGAATCTGCGCTTGCAAGGCTCCGGCCATGCCTACTTCTCTCTCAAAGACGCCGGCGCGCAACTGAACTGCGTGCTGTTCCGCGGCGAAGCCACCAGTTTCAGCCGCAACCTGCTGAGCGACGGACAGAAGGTCGTGCTCTTCGGCGACCTCACCGTCTATGAGGCGCGCGGGCAATATCAGCTTCGCGTCACCCAGGTGGAATTACAGGGCGTCGGCGCGCTGCAAATCGCGTTCGAGAGGCTCAAACAGAAACTGAATGCCGAAGGTCTCTTTGCCCCCGAACGCAAACGCCCGCTGCCCCGTTTCCCGCGGCGAATCGGGATCGTCACTTCCCCGACGGGGGCCGCATTGCGGGACGTGATCCATGTGATCGAGCGAAGGAATCCGGCCCTGGAAGTGGTCCTGGCGCCGTGCCGAGTGCAAGGCCGCGGCGCCGCTGAGGAAATCGCCGCCGCGATCCGGCTGCTCAACGAATGGGCCTGCCATGAACCCGGTAGGGCTGCGTTGCCGCGCAGCCGGTTTTCTGTCGCTACGGCGGCGCAGCAGCACCGCCCTACCAGCGACGAGTTCATGGGCCGCAAGCATGGTGCTGGGACCAAGGAAGCTTGCCATGAACCGACGCCCTCTGATCTTCTGCCTCCCCACGAACCCATTCCTTCAGCCCTCCCAGGAGGAGAACTTGTCCAATTGCGGAATGCAGAATGCGCAGTGCGGAGTTCTGGTTCCGCAATCCGCAATCCGCAATCCGCGATCGGTCCTGGAGGGGTTGGGGGCGGGGCTAGGCTGGACCTGATTCTGGTCACGCGCGGCGGCGGCAGCCTGGAGGATTTGTGGGCGTTCAACGAGGAAAGCGTGGCGCGCGCGATTTTTGAATCGGCGATCCCGGTTGTCTCGGCCGTAGGCCACGAGATTGATTTTACGATCAGTGATTTTGTGGCCGACATGCGAGCGGCGACGCCGAGTGTGGCCGCGGAATTGATCACGGAAGGAGTGTTCGCCAGCCGTGAGTTCGTGACCCGCGCTTCGACCCGGCTTCTTGATCTCGTTCGGAAGAGGATCGAAGTGGACAGCGAAGCGCTGGAAGATCTGGCGGGGCGGCTGAGCCGGGCGCATCCGCGCCGGCGCATTCAAGAGCAATTTCAGCGGCTGGACGATTTGCAGAGCACACTGCTGCGGTGCGTTCATTTCGGTTTTCGAGAGCAGTCCGGGCACTGGCAATCGGTGGCCCAGAGATTTCTGCGCCTGCGGCCTGCAATGATTTTACTGCGCCGTCGAGAGTTGTTGGTGCAGTTGCAGGCGCAACTTGGAGACCAAACGCGTCACAAATTGGAATCGCTGCAATCCCGCGTGCAAACCGCCGGGGCGCGCCTGCGTTTGCTTTCGCCTCATAACGTCCTCGAACGCGGCTATTCCATCACCCAGGACGCCAGTTCCGGTAAGATCATTCGCGCCGCGCAAGACGTGCGTCCGGGCCAGAGGCTGCGGACCCGGCTCAAGGCGGGCGAGATCAGCAGCGTCGTCGAGGGTCCGTCCTGAGATCGGGAATAAATGCCGCGCCTGCGCCTGAACCATTCGCAAGTGTCACAGTCGTGGTAATCAGGGATGCACCGACCGTCCGTGTTGGTTAGTTAGGATTCGTCGGAATTCGCCTTGACTGCGTTTTTCCACTCGTTGGATGATGCGGAAGGTCGATTGCCAGGACAGCAACAGCGGCCTTGAAGTCTCACTCACGGCTTGGACTTTCTCTCGACCATCCGAGACGAGCCACAAAGGCATGGGCAATCCAGAGGCCACATTCTATGTGACCGGCGGCACTCTGGGCGCGGGCGCCCTCTGTTACGTGGAACGGCGTGCGGATCGGGATTTGTTGGAGGCACTGCGGATCGGAGAATTCTGCTACGTCTTGACTTCCCGCCAGATGGGCAAGTCCAGTTTGATGGTCCGCACCGCCGTCAAATTGCGTGAGGCGGGAATCCATGTCATCGCGCTGGATCTGACGGCCATCGGCCTGAACCTCACGGCGGAGCAATGGTATGACGGACTGGTCATGCGCATGGGGCGCCATTTGCGGCTGGAGGATGCCTCTTGGAACAGCGCGCGCGTGTTGGTCCGGCCCTGCCCGCCGGCGCCGACAATGGCAATGTTAACCTTGTTGCTCGGCGCCACGAATCTTGCGCCCCCCAAGACATGACGAGGCACGAGAGAAAAAGCAGCCACCGCGCTGCCCGTGAGTCCGAAGAATTTCCGTCTGGAGAATTGTGTGGGGAGGTCCATGTGTTTCATAGGGGGTTACAAGTCTTGATCTTTTTCTTGAGCGCCTCTTTCGTGCTGGTTTGAAGCTCATCCAGCTCCGGTTTCAGTTCCTGTCTTATCTCAGTGCTCATCCGGTCAATGAAGAGAATGCCGTTCAGGTGATCCACCTCGTGTTGGATGGCGCGGGCGAGCAATCCACCGCAACGGAACGTGAACTTTTTTCCCTTCTCGTTGGTCGCCGTGACTTCAACCGATTCGGGACGGCTGATCTCGGCATAAATCTCCGGAAAACTCAGGCAGCCCTCCGGACCCGCCACCGGCTCCGCGACGGGTGTCACCTGAGGATTGATGAGAATCACGGGCATGAAATCCGCGACCTCCGCCGGTTGGCCGCTCAGGTGCAACGTCGAGGGCCGATCCGTGACCGCGCGCACATCCACGACCGCCAGTTGCAGGGCCTTCCCAACTTGCTGGGCGGCGAGGCCGATGCCTTTCGCGGCGTGCATCGTCTCTTTCATGTCGCTGATGAGGTGGCGCATCTCCGCCGTGATTTCGTCGATGCGCGCGCCCTTCTGGCGCAAAATCGGGTGACCGTATTTCAAAACGGGAAGAATCATCTCCAAGTCAATTCGTCGTCGGCCAGCGGTGGAGCATTTCGGCGAGTTCCGGAATCGAGGGACTCTTGGCGGTCCGGACATAAAAACCGCTCGTCGTCACGCCCGTCAGGACGCTGAGTTCGTTGTCCAATCCGAGCAACCGGCCCAGGCAAAAACCCGAGTTGAAATGATCACCCGCGCCCGTCGTGATCAGCGGCTTCGAGATATATGGCCCATCGACCACGTGGACGCTGTCTTTGGTCGCGGCCAGCGCATAGCGCGTCGGATGAATCACCAGCGTGTTGATTTCCAGCATGCGGACGATCTCGCGGGCCAGCTCGGACAAGCCTTCGGGGGTGGCCGCTTTGGGTTTGATCCCGAGCACTTTCATCAACTCGAAGGATTCCTTCTCGTTCAAGCCGAGGATGACGTCAAAGTATTCCTGAAACCGCCCCACGAACTCCAGTGCGCGGGCAATGTCGTTCACGAGCCGCTTCTCCGGGTCCGCCAGATCGAAGAACATCAAGCGCCGGCGGCCGCGCAACGTCGGGCACAGCTCGCGTTGCAGCGCTTCCCAAAGATCGGTCATGTACGGGATCATCGTCCAGTTCACAAATGCCACGAGGTCCGCGTTCGTGAAATATTGACGGAACCGGTCGCGGCCAAACCGCTCCTGGATGTTGGCCCAGTTCACTTCCTTAAGTTGAATGCTTTTCGTGAGCATCAGCTTGCCGTCCTCGAACTCCAGCGCGTCCGTGTGGCCCGGCTCGGCAATCGAATAGACCTCGGCTTGTTTGCAGAAACTGCTGAACACCGGATGAATCGTCGGGTAACCGAGCGCGCCCACGTAAATCACCTTCAATCCAAAGCTCGCCAGCGCGTTGGAAAGAATCGGCCCGTTGCCGCCGAGTTTGGTGCGTTGGTTGACCAATTCGATGTTCGTGCTCTTGCCGGCCGCGGCCTTGACGCGGTCGGCCAGGTGGCTGATGGACGGAATGCGTTGATACGACTCGGCGCTGTCGCGCTTGTCCACCACGTGGACGATTTCATCGACGAAGCCGTCCAGCCCCGCGAAGACGGATAATTGCGGCGCGCGGCCCGCCGCCGCCGTGAGTTGCTGAGCGCATTTCTCGCGCAATTCGGGTGGAGTCATAGTGAATCGGAATCCTCAATCCAATTTCACGCCGACGATTTCCAGGACGCGTTCCAGGTCGTCGTCGGTGAAAAAGCGAATCTCGATGGCGCCCTTGCCTTGTCGATAGCGCACCACGACCTTGGTGCCGAAACGCTGCTGGAGCCGCGTCTCCAGATCCATCATGTGGGCATCCTGCAAAGGCATCGGGGTTTTTCCACCGGTCTTGCCGCTGACGGCAGTGTTGCGGTTTTGAAGCCGCGCGACCAAATCTTCGGTCTGCCGCACGTTCAACCCCTGGCGAATGATGCGGTCGGCGGCGAGCGATTGTTCCTCGGCGCGATTGAGGCCGAGCACTACTTTGGCGTGGCCAACGGACAGGCGGCCATCGCGAACGTAGTTCTGGATTTCGGGCGGCAGCTTGAGCAGCCGCAGCGCATTGGCCACGACCGCGCGGCTTTTCCCGACTTTCGCCGCCACGGTTTCTTGCGTGAGTTGGAACTGATCGACGAGTTGGGCGTAACCGAGCGCTTCTTCGAGCGGGTTCAGATTTTCCCGCTGAAGATTCTCGATCAACGCCAGCTCCAGCACCGCCCGGTCGTCCGCCTCCCGAACAATCACCGGGACTTCGCTCAAACCGAGCATTTGGGCGGCGCGCCAGCGGCGTTCCCCGGCGATCAACTCGAAACCGTCGCCGCGCGGCCGCACAATGAGCGGCTGCACGATGCCTTGCTCGCGAATGGAGTCTGCCAGTTCGCGCAAGGCGGCTTCGGGAAAATCTTTGCGCGGCTGGAGCGGGCAAGGATGAATGCGGGGCAGGGCGACGCGTTGGATGCGTTCCGGCGTGTCGTCCGCAGGCTCGTCGGGTGCGGCTGGCGGGGCCGAGAGCAGGGGAAGCGGAGCCGGCGCTTTCGGGGCGAGAGGCGCTCCGCCCAAAAGCGCGCCGAGACCTCGACCTAACGCCGGTTTTGCCATGCGGCGAGAGTGTCGAACAGGAAACGCCTTGTCAACAGGCTCTCAGGCCGCGATCTGTTTTCGGGGCGCGAAGTCGGAGCAGCGCTTGGAGCCGGGGAACATCTTGTGCGGATTGCAGCGCAGTTCGGGGTCGAACACCGTCCGCAGCGCGCGCATGGCGTCGAGGTCATCCGGACTGAATTGCTTGGCCATGAAATCGATTTTCTCCACGCCGATGCCATGCTCGCCCGTGACGCTGCCGCCCAGTTCGACACACTTATCGAGGATCGCTTCTCCGGCAGCGACGGCGCGGCGGACCTGATCCGGATCGCGTTCATCATAGAGCACGAGCGGGTGGATGTTCCCGTCGCCCGCGTGGAAAACATTCGTGATGCGCAACCCGAATTGCTGGCTCGTCGCCTGGATGAATCGCATGATTTCCGGAAGCTTGGATCTCGGGACGACTCCGTCCTGCGTCAGAAAGTTCGGGCTCAGCCGCCCGACCGCGCCAAAGGCGCGCTTGCGGCATTTCCAGAGCAAAGCCCGTTCTTCGTCGGTCTTGGCAACCCGGATTTCGCGCGCGGAGTTTTTCCGGCAAATCTCGACGACACGCGCCGTCTGGCGTTCCAGCCCTGCCGGCAAGCCGTCCAATTCCACGATGAGAACGGCGCCGGCGTCGCTCGGAAATCCGAACCGATACGCCGCCTCGACCGCTTGCGTGATGGCCTGGTCCATCATTTCCATCGCGCCCGGAACGATGCCGGCGGCGATGATGTCGCTGACGCTCTGGCTCGCGGCATCGACACTCTCGAAGATGCCGAGCAAAGTTTTGTATGCTTGCGGGGCGCGAATCAGCCTGACGAGGACGCGCGTGACGACGCCGAACATGCCTTCGCAGCCAATGACCGCGCCGCGCAAGTCGCAGACCTCGGCGTCTTCGCCGCCGTCCGGTTTCGTGCCAAGCCAGATCACTGCGCCATCCGGCAGAACCATCTCGAAGCCCAGGACATGATTGGTGGTCACGCCGTACTTCAACGTGTGCGGGCCGCCGGAATTGGTGGCGACGTTGCCGCCAATCGTGCACGCGGGCTGGCTGGACGGATCCGGGGCGTAGAGCAGGCCCTTCGCTTTGACCGCATTGGTGATCCAGGCATTGACGCAGCCGGCTTCCACCAACGCGCGGCGATTTCGATAATCGACCGACAGGATCCGATTCATGCGCGTCACGGCAATCATCACGCCGCCGGTGACGGCCAGCACTCCGCCGCTCAAGCTCGTGCCGGCGCCGCGCGGGATGATGGGGACTTTGTGCGCCGCGCACAGCCGAACCGCTGCGACAACCTCTTCCGTCGTGCGGGGAAGGGCCACGACGTTGGGCAAATTCTTCTCCAGCGTGTACGCGTCGCACTCATACACAAGCAGATCTTCCGGCTTCGTCACGATGGAATCGCTGCCCAACTCCGCGCGCAAGGCATCGATCAAGGCTGGCGAAAGAGAGGAAGTCGATGATTGCATGGCGGAGAAGTTACGCCCGGTCGGAGAGATTTTGAATCGGGAAAGTGAAAGCTTCGCATGCCTTCAGTTGAGGGTGGGGCAGAGGCTTACTGTGGCAGTCCGTGGGATAAGCTACAGCGCTTGGTTATTGGACGCCGCGCTCCCCCTCACCCTGGCCCTCTCCCTCAGGGAGAGGGAATCCTGCGCCGGCGTATCGACCGATCCGCCACGCTCAGCTTGTCGGAGTGCGGCCAACGATTTTCCCTCTCCCCAAGGGAGAGGGCCGGGGTGAGGGGGAAGGAAGTCCGCCTATCCTGCAGTCTCCTCAGTATAGCCGAGCCAATGCCAACGAAAAGAAGCTCCGCAGGAGCGTCGCCCCATCGTCGTTAACTGAGGGGATAGAAAGCTTCGCTTCAGCAAAAGGTGGCGCGGTTCGATCGCAAATGGCAGAGGCGCGACTGCCTGCTGGATCGCAGAACGCGCCGGCTGTAGGCTGGGTGCTCAAGATCAAGAATGGAGCTGCGCGAATTTGCAGAGCAGGTGCTGTTTTCGACGAGCCTGGAGGCAAAGCTTCAGTGCCCGGCGAACATCGCCGACGAGCGACCGGGCGGCGCAATCGTTGCGCCCACCCTGCCGGCACGTCCCCGTGAGCTGCACTTCAAGCCGCAGGGCGGCGCGCGCGAGTTTCCGCGGCTTGACGAGCTGGAACACTCCGAACACCGCGGCCGTCTCCTGCACTTCTTTGCGAATCACGAACTGCTTGCTACCGAACTGATGGCGCTGGTGCTGCTGCGATTTCCAGATGCCCCCGCCGCCTTCCGCCGGGGGGTGCTGCAAACATTGAAGGATGAGCAGCAACACACCCAATGGTACATCGATCGGATGCGCGCGTGCGGCGTGCAATTCGGGGATCTCCCCGTGAGCGGCTATTTCTGGCGCGCCATTTCCAGGATGGAGAACCCGATGGATTACGTGGCCGGACTGAGCCTGACGTTTGAGCAGGCCAACCTCGATTTTACGCGGCAGTTCGCGGCCGGTTTCAAACAGGTAGGCGACGACGAATCCGCGCGGTTGCTGGACAGGGTTTATCACGACGAGGTCGCCCACGTGGCCTACGGGCTGAAGTGGTTTCGCAAGTGGAAGAACCCGCACGAGAGCGACTGGGAGGCGTTCTGCCGTCAGCTCAGATTCCCGTTATCTCCACAGCGGGCCAAAGGGGGATCCCACCTCAATGTTGAAGGGCGCCGCGCCGCCGGACTGGATGCCGAGTTCATCGCTCAACTGAATGTGTTTGCGCAGTCTCGTGGACGCACCCCGAGCGTGTTCGTGTTTAACCCGTTCGCCGAGGCTTACATCGCGCAGGGCGATGCGTTCACTCCCGTGCAGCAGCAGCAGCAGCTTGCGCGTGACCTGCAAAACCTGCCGCAATTCCTCTGCCGCCAGGACGACATCGCGCTGGTGCAAACGAAACCTTCCGCGCAGTTCCTCAGCACATTGAAAGACGCCGGGTTCCACCTGCCGGAGTTTGTCGAATTGGCCAGAGCCACGCAGTTGAAAACGCGCAAGCTCGGATGCCTCCGGCCTTGGGCCTGGTCTCCGGACAGCCTGGCGATGTTGGCGCCATTGTTCCCGAGCGTGAACGGCGAACAACGAAGCGCGGAGCAGCGATTCAACGAGCGAGTTGCCGCTCTGTATTCAAAAGCCTGGAGCGCGAGCTTCCTCCGGCGCTTCCTGGAGATGCTCGGTGAGAGCGGGCGACTCCAGACAAGGTGGCTGTGTTCGTCCTCGGTTGTCGGAACGGCGGCCCGGACGTGCGAAGAAGCGCTGGATGCCCTTGCGGCGATTCGCGCCGGAGGCCACCACCGCGTTGTGATCAAACAATCGCTGGGTCTGGCGGGACACAATGCGATCCGTCTTTGGGAACCGGAGCTGCTGGATACGCAGCGGCGCTGGATCGAATCCGCGGTGCAGCAACCCTGCGGCGTCGTCGTGGAGCCGTGGCTGGAGCGCCTGGCCGACTTTTCAATGCAATTCGAGATGACCGGCGGCGGATTGAAGCTGATCGGTTACACGGGCTTGATCAATGATGCCAAAGGCCAGTTTCGGGCGAACACTGCGGCGCCAAATTTCGCGAAGCGTCTGCCGTCTGCCGTTACCCGTGCTTTCGCGGGCTCTCCGCAGATCGTGCCGGAGATTTATCAGATGTATGAGAAGCTGATGGAATCGCTGGAACAGGAACTTCGCGCGGTTGGTTATGAAGGACCACTCGGAATAGACGCATTGGTCTATCGTGACGCGGGGGGCATGAGCAGACTGAAACCGATTGTGGAAATCAATCCTCGCTACACGATGGGGCGGATAGCGGCCGAACTGATGAAACACACGGCGCCGGGTAGCCATGGGCTATTTCGCATCGTAAACACGGCGGCGTTGCGCAGGCATGGGTTCACTGGTTTGCAGGAATATGCACGCGCATTGCTGGATCGCGCGCCCCTGCGCTTGGAAGGCGCGCCGGTTGCACGCATCCGAAGCGGGGCCGTGTGCTTGAACGATCCTGAAGCGGCGCAGGCGTGCCTCGCCATCTGGGAGGTCGGTAGGGAAGCGCCAAGGTCAAGCGACGCGGGGTTATGAAGCAGACGAGCGCGTCTCGCACGCCGCAACCACCGGATTTGCTGCAACTCAGTGCGGCAAATTAGGAGATGAAGTTGTTGCGTATGGGTGGAAAACCTGGCGGAGAGTACGACAACCCCGCGGGCAAGATTGCAAACGCGACGGTCAACCTGCATCTGAGGATTCTCCGGATGGCTTTGGAAACGGCCTTCATGCAGCGTGTGTTCGACGTGAACCCCGCAAATTCGTGGAGAATCTCTCCACAGCGGGCAAGAGCGAGCGGCGCGCCTTCACGATGGACGAATTGAAGAACCTGTTGGCCGTCGCGGGCCAGGACTGGAAGACGGCGATTCTCGTTGCGCTCTACACCGGCTTGCGACTCAGCGACGTGGTTTCGCTCACCTGGGCCAACCCCGGCTTGGAGCGCGACGAATTGACGATCCGCACGCAGAAGACTGGCCGAATCCAGATCGCGCCGATTGCGAAGCCGCTGCGCCGGCATCTGGAGACACTGCCCGCGGGCGATGATCCCAAAGCGCCGCTCTGTCCTGGGTTCCACGACGAACCCGGCACAGCGCTCTCGAAGCAGGGCGCGTTGGCGAAGTTCTCGCTTTCGCGGGTTTGCGACGCACCGCCAGGCGAGCGCGAAAGACTTACTGCTTGGTCCGCGGGATGGACGACAAAGCTCGTAGCTCAGAGTTGCACTCTGCCGTATCGCAGAATTGTATTCTGCGGGGCCTCTCCCAGTCCGAGCACGCTGGGACTTGCCGGCGCCCTGCCGATTGGAAATCGGCGATACAGCAGATTGAAAATCTGCGCTACGGTTCTCCGGTCGATCTGTCGTCAATCCCACGGTCTGCACGGTATGGACCTGGCTCAACTGCATGCAAGGGTTTCGACACTTCCGGACGGCAAGAGCGGAGTCTTGCTGCGGTTGCGCGGGTTGGCAGGTCAACCGGCGTTTTCAAGGTTCATGCGAGTCATCGCATGACGCCTTCATGGTTCACCGTCCATCGTTGCGGCGACATCGCGCAGGTTGCCATCGGCGACAATCTCGGTTGCTCCGGCGCCGGCGCCGGGGAGTTGCTCGCCGAGCTCGAGGGCGTGTCCGAGGTTCGACTTACCGTCAATTCCATCGGCGGAGACGGACGCGCGGCGATTGAGGTTTTCGACGGTCTTCGCGGCAGGGTTCGGTTTGGGATCCGGGCGTTAAACGTTAAATATCGACGTGATCCACGAATCCATTAATCCACGAAATCCACTATTCCACTGCTCCACCCCTCCTTCACTCCGCTCGTCCGCTCTCGGCCTGCCCACCTTTCGCGGATTGAATCCGATAGAGGCTTGTCTCGGTGCGGATGAAGATTGCGCCGTCGCCGACGGCGCAGGAAGCGAGGGTTCGTTCTTCTAAGGCATTCTCGGCCAGTTTTTGGAAGGTTTTCCCGGCCACGAGCACGGTCCCGGTTCCGCTTTCGTTCTGGGTGTAAATCTTTCCATCGGCATAGAACGGCGAGGCTGAGCAATCGCCGCCGATTCGTTCTTCCCAATGGCTGCGTCCGGTCCGCGCGTCCAGGCAACTGGCGATTCCGTTGTCGGCCACCATGTAAAGTTCCTCGCCCACGAGCAGCAGTGAAGGCGTCTTGGGCGCACCGCGAGTCACCGTCCACGCCACGTGGGTTTTTGTCACATCGCCGCGCCCATCCGGACGAATCGCCATCACGGTCGGTCGATCAAAGCCGGTGCCGATAAAAAGCAGGCCGTGTCCATACACGGGCCGCGGAATCACGGAATAACCGTCGTAGCGCACGCGCCAGATTTCCCGACCGTCTTTCGGATCATAAGCACAGACCGCATTGCTGCCGGGACTGATAATCTGCTTTTGCCCGTTCACGGTGATCAACAACGGGGTGCTGAATGAAAACTTCTTCGAGGCATCCGTCCTGCGTTCGATCTTCCAGAGCACCTGCCCGTTTGCCTTGTTCAACGCCACGACAAACGGATCGCGGCCGCCATCGCAACTGAAGATCAGCGCCTCGTCCGCAAGGATGGGCGAGCCTCCGTTGCCGTGGACCGGCGGGTAGTTCAGACTGGAGTTGCGCCAGATGATTTTCCCGTTCACGTCCAGACACGCGGCGCCTTGATGACCGAAATGCACGTAAAGCTGGTCGCCTTCCACGATCGGCGTGGGGCTGGCGTGGCTGTTCTTCTTGTGAATCGCGACAGATTCATCCGAACCAAAAACTTCAGAGTCCCACTGCGGCTTCCCGCTGGCTGCGTCCAGGCCAAGCGCCCGAAGCGACAATTTGGAGCCGGCTTCAGACCGGACCGCTGTCGTCAGATATGGATCGTGGCGCATGGCGGTGGTTTTACGAAATGCGCAACCACAATGCAAACTCTCCATTGATCCTTCAGAGCGTGTTTGGAATGTCGCTTGTGACTCGTCCTCCTCCTTGTCCTCGATTGCGGGCCGTTTCGAGGAGGAGAACCTGTGTCCGCATTTTCAGAACACGCCCTCAGTGAAGGTAGGGCGAGTCCGTCCCCGGCGAGCCGTGTCCGACAGTCTTGGGAACACGTTGAACGCGGCTCGCCGGGGACAGGCTCGCCCTACCGAAGTCCGACTGAGAATTGTTGTCCGCGAGCCAATTGCCATCGACGCGTGGCCGGACAGAAGCCTCACTCCACCGTCGTTGAGATTCACTATTTCAACGTCGCAGTCTGACTGCGCCTGGAGGCGTTCTTTGGTAGATCAATCCTGGAAGCTAACGCCGGAGCTTCGGTGGCCGGCGAGTGCTGCGCGGATTCTTGTTACCCTTCGAGGCGCTGCTCTGGGCCACGGAAGATGCGGGCACAAGTTTGGCCAGTGCCTGTTCCATCTCATCCACTTTGAATCCGCGCGGGCCGCGGTCGCCGCGATACGCGATGGTCCCCTCCGAATTCAGGATGAAGAGGCGATCGGGCAACGCATTGTAAGCCTTGGCCACCGTGTCCTCCATGTCATCGACCAAAACCGGGATCGTGAGTTTCAAATCCGCGGAACAAGTGCTGGCCACTTGCGTCCGCCGACCGAAAGTCGTCGGCTGCTCAATGCTCACGTGCCGTGCGGGTCGGAAACCATCCGAGGGATGTGCCTCGCGGACGTAAATCCAGTAGAAATCCGCGCGGTCTTTGAAGCAGTCATAGACCTCTTGCAAGCGCACGGCCTGCTGGACAAACGGGCCTCAGGTGTGCGAGCCGAAAATCAGCACCGTGGTCCGCTCTGGCGTCGACAAGTCGGTCTCGCGCCGGCTCCCGAGAGGTTTGGCTTTGACTTGAGGAGCTTTGGCGCCCACAGCGGGCGCAGGATCGTTGAGGCGTTCGCGGTTCGTGGCGGCCTGCCATTCTTCCGGTTGCAGGATTTCGTCGCCGTTCTCATCCGCTTTCTCGAAAAACTCGGACCATTCCTTCTGGGAAATCTTTCCATCCCCATTGGCATCGAGTTGCATCAATAGGCCCATGCCTCCGGCTGGCGGGCCAAAGTTCCCTCCTGGGCCGGGACCCAAACGCCCGCGGAGAGCGCCGGCTTCCTCCCGCGTGATAAAACCGTCGGCGTTGGCGTCCATGCGTTGGAACCCGCGTGGTTGACCGGGAAATTCGTCGCGCGAAATTTTGCCGTCCTTGTTGGCGTCGAAACCGCGCAATCGCTCCCAGGAATCCTGCAGCTGCGCCAGGAGAGGGGATACCAGGCTGAGACAAGGCAGTGCCAGCAGCACGAGCGCACGGACCAGAGCAGGGGCCAATTCCATTGCAGGCTTAGACGCTCGCCAGGGCGCATGAGTTACAGAGACGCGGGCAATCTCTTCCCTCAGTTATGGTAGTTACGGTGGGGCGAGGACTCCCGCCGAGCCAATGCCATCGAAGAAAGGCTCCGCAGGAGCGTTGCCCCACCGTCGTTAACTGAGGGGTTACTCCGATCGATTCCCTGTCACCGCATGAGTAACAGACTGGATAGCGGAAGAGATACAATTCGAGGGTCACGAACGGATTCCTCTTCCCCTTGAGCGACCAGAATTCCGAAAGGGGCATGGTAATGTGCTTTTTCGATGAAGGAGCGTAGTCCGTGAGTGTCCTGGAAATCGATTCGTCGGCGATACTTGACTTCGATTGGGATTCGCTGCTCGCCAACAGTTAGCACGAAGTCCACTTCGGGCTCAGCGCCTCGTTCTGGGAAATGGGCCACATCCAAGCCAATGATGGAACGGAGCAAGTAACCCGCGGCGCTTTCGGCAACCCGGCCTGCCAGGTCTGCCAGATGCGGGGCTGCGTTCAAGTCCTCGGGCGACAAGGGAATCTTTTCTTGAAGCCAGGCCGCCCGAAGTGTGTGGTCGCAAAGACAGATCTTGGACGCGCCCCGACGTCGCTTCAACCGCAGTTCGAGCGGCTCGACCAATCGGACCAGCAATGTGCCATCGAGGAACTTCAGATAGTTGAAGATTCTTTGCCAACCGATGTTGGCGTTCATCGCGCGCTTGATCTCCTCCAAATACAAGGTCTGCGACGGAGACTGTCCCACGTAGCGGCAAGCCAGTCGGAAGACTTCCTCCAGGAGGTGTTCGTCTCGCTTTTGGCCTTTCGGCCCCATGCGTAGGTCGTGCTGGATGGCGCGGCGTATGACCGTCTCGTTCAGGAAGTCCGCGACTTTTTCCCAGGTCATATCCGTGCGAACTTGAGCGACTGGATAGGCGCCGCGCTCTGAGAATGCTTTGAATGCGTCCCGGCGCAGACGCGCATGGGTTTCTCCAAATTCTCGAAGGCCTTCCCAAAAGCTCTTTTCCTTGAGCGGTCCCAGACCGTTGTGGGGCAAATAGGCTGGCGCATGGCCAAAGCCCCGCAATTCTGCAATTTCGCGCAGAAGCAGCGGCCCCATCTCGAAAGTCGTGATCCTTCCGGCAAGACTATCTCGCCCTGCTTCGATTCTCAGTGCGGAACTGCCGGTCACCAGAGCGCGCACGCGGCCAATATCCACCAGGTGTTTGAGTTGCGGCGCCCAATCCGCCAAATTCTGGACTTCGTCCAAGAATAATAGAGGCGGGCCGCCTTCGTTGGCGGCTTGGTTGAGGGTTTTGTGGAGGACATTCTTCGCGTACCAATCCACTAATTCAACGAGTGGCATCGCTAGCTTCTTCAATTCCGGCAGGTCGTCAAATTGCAGCCGAAGAATTCGGCTGGACGCAGTGCCATCCGCCAGGAGCTTTTGAATAACTTGGACCAGCAGCGTCGTCTTCCCGATTTGGCGGGGACCTCGCAGCACCGTAGCCGGTGTCATGCCTTTGAGCAGGCTCTCCAAAACGGGGTCAAACGCCCAACGGCGAAATGGAGGCACGTCCGAGATTGCTTCCCCGCGCCACCAGGGATTGGCGTTGCGGATGAGCACTTCCAAACCGCTAGTGATGTGTCTCACAAATGGCTGGAGTTATGCCGCAAGGGATTTTGGCCTCCCGCGAGGCGCGAGCGACGCGCATACCCCTGGTGGGTCTGTAAGGCGCGAGCAACGAAGCGGGAGGCCAAAAGACCTGCGGCCCGAAGGGTTGCGCCGAAAACGGTCTGGGGCTGCGTTGCTCCTCGGTCGCAGAGCACTGGGGCTATGCTCCCTCGTCGCGCCTTGCCCCAGGCCGTTTTGGGCGCAACATAACTCCAGCCATTTGTGAGACACATCACTAGTCAGAAGCTGGAACAGACTCAATTGTTTCATGAGTGCTTTGAACTCCTCAGCGGCAGGAATTCATTTCCTCGTTAGGTTCTGGATCAATGCTTGCCACAGCAGAAGACCAATATTGCCCGGTGTCGATTGGAACTGCCAGCAAAAGCGAGTGTGCCAAGTCAAATGAGAATTGCTGAGTGCGGTCACTTCCCGAAGGCCCAGAGATGGTTCGCGGTCCGCACGTAGAGTTTGTGGTCGGCGATGGCAGGCGTGGCCATGAGGCGTTCGCCCAGATCGTTTCGGGCAAGCACCTGTAACGTGTCGCTGGCTTTCATGACGCTCACGGTGCCGCGCGTGGAGGCGAAATAGATTTTTCCATCCGCGCAGATGGGGGAAGCGTAGTATTCACCGTCGGCGCCGAGGCGTTCTTGTTCGAAGAGGATTCTCCCGGTCTTGGCCTCGAAACACGTCACGCGGCCACCGTCCTGGACCGCGTAAATCCGCCCACGGAAGAACAATGGGGAAGGAACTGTCGCGATGCCCCGCTTCTGTTTCCAAACGACATGAGAGTCCGTCAAGTCACCGCTCCCCGGGGCACGCACGGCGAAAATCCCATGATCGCCTTTGGCGATGAACGCCAGGGCGGCATTCCACTCCTGCTCGGTCACGATGTCGTCGTGGTCGGTGTCTGTTGCGTCGAAGATGGCCTTGTTGCCGAGCAAGCCCTTCCCTTCCGCGCGCGCGATCTTGCGGTCGCCGTTGGGATCCATGTCCGCGAGCATTTGCGGGAACGGCGGCATGTTGTTGCCGCCGAAACTGCGGGATGCCGCGAAAAGCTGGCCATCGCCAATGATCGGCGTTGGGCACACGCTCACGGCTTCCAGGCCGCCGGTCCACCACCGTTCCTGGCCGTCCTTGATGCCATAGCCCACGACCCGAACGCTGCCCGCGACCACGATCTCTTCGTCCTGGCCATGTTTCCACAAGATGGGCGTCGCATAACTGCTGGCGAAGTCGGGGCGTGGCGTTTCCCAAACGGTCCGGCCATTGCGCGGATTCACGGCGAGCAGAGAGGATTTTCCATGCTCTTGATCGCGATTGATGACCAATCGTCCCTGGATCAACGCGGGCGAGGTGCCACTCCCATTCGAAAGCGTGACGAGCGGCAGCGGCTTCCGCCACTGTTCGCGTCCCGCGAAGTCATAAGCGAGCAGACCGTAGGAGCCAAAATAAACATAGACGCGCCGGCCATCGGTCGCGGGGGTGGCCGAAGCGGGACTGCTGACGGGATTGATCTCTTCGATCTTCTCCGCCGGGGCCGCCTGTTCCCAGAGCTTCTTCCCGTCGCTTCGGCGAAGGCCGACCGTCATGAGTTTGCCGTTCTCGAAAGCAGTGAGAAAAATCCGGTCGTTCCAAACGCAGGGCGAAGACCAGCCTGGCGGCACTGCGGTTTTCCAAAGCAGATTCGTGGCCGGCCCAAAGACGACGGGCGGTTTGTCGGATTCAGAAACGCCTGAGCAATTTGGCCCGCGGAATTGCGGCCAGGCGACCGCTGCGGAAACCCCGTGAGCTTGGAGTAGGGTGAGAACGACGAGGCAAAACTTGAGTTTCATGGCGAGCGTGAGCAACTGGATTCAGATTCCTAAATCCGCTGCGAAGTCGGCTGGCAGCGAAGTAATCTCCCTTTGCCTGACGCGTCAACTCTGATTCAATCGCGCGCGCTGCCTATGAGAAGATTGATTTGCTTATTCGTGCTGGTTTTGCTGCGACCGATCAGCCTCCACGCCCAATCCTCCCCTCCGTACGAAACCGTCGGCTATTCCAGCTCGAATCGCGTCGTGCTGCCCGTCAGTCAAATCCTGACGCCGGCCGGAAAACAAATCGAACTCCCGGAGATGCGCCCTCAAGCGCTCGCTCTGAGTCCGGATGGGCGCCTGCTGGTGACCTCCGGCAAAACGCACGAGATTGTCGTGCTGGATCCGGCGACCGGCGCCATTCGCCAACGCGTTCCGTTGCCTTCCGAGCAAGCGGGCGAGCCGAGGCCCGGCGTTGTTTCCACGCACATCCTGCAGCCGGACAAAGAAGGCCAGGTGAGTTACACGGGACTGATCTTCTCGCCGGACGGAACGCGCGTTTATCTCTCCAATGTCAACGGCAGCGTCAAAGTGTTCGCGGTCGCAAAGGACGGCAAAGTGAGCGGACTTTTCTCGATTCTGCTGCCTGGAACCGGCCTTCCCCGCCGGACGAACGAAATTCCCTCGGGCCTGGCGCTGTCCCCCGATGCGAAGCGCCTGTACGTGGTTCTCAATTTGTCCAATCGCCTTCTGGAACTGGATCTGGAAAGCCGAAAGCCGGTCCGATTCTTCGACGTGGGCGTGGCGCCCTACGACGTCACGCTCGTGGGCCGCAAAGCTTACGTCAGCAATTGGGGAGGCCGCCGTCCGGACGCCGAGAGCGTCACCGGCCCGGCCGGGCGCGGCACGCTGGTCCGTGTCGATCCCAGACGGCACATCGCGAACGAAGGATCAGTCTCGTTAATCGATTTGGAATCGGGCCGAGTGGTTAAGGAGATTCTCCTGGGTCTGCATTCCTCCGCACTGGCGCTGACGCCAAACCGCAGGCATTTGGTCGTTGCCAACGCCGCCAGCGACACCGTCAGCGTCATCGACACGCGCAGCGACAAGGTCGTTGAAACTATTTCGCTGCGCTGGCAGCCGAAGGATTATTTTGGGGCCAGCCCGAACGCGCTGGCCTTCGATGCATCGGGCAGAACGCTCTACGTCTGTAACGGCACGCAGAACGCCGTGGCGGTGGTTTCATTTCGGCCTGGCCGATCGAAATTGCTCGGCTTGATTCCGGTCGGCTGGTTTCCCGGCGCGATCGTCTGGGACGGCCCACGCAAGATGCTTCACGTTGCCAATATCAAAGGCATTGGTTCCGGCCGCCGCACGCTCCCGAACGAGCCGGTGAAGTTCAACTCCCACCAATACCTGGGAACCGTGTCTCTTGTGCCGGTGCCCAACCGCAATCAGCTCGTTCAACATACCCGAACCGTCCTGGCCAACTGCCGGCGTGAAATGATTGAAGCCGCACAGTTGCCGCCTCGGCCCAATCAACCGCCGCGTCCGGTTCCCGAAAGGGCAGGGGAGCCGTCGGTTTTCAAGCACGTGGTCTATATCATCAAAGAAAACCGGACGTACGATCAGGTGCTGGGCGACGTGAAAGCAGGCAACGGCGATCCGAGTCTTTGCATCTTTGGCGAGCAGATCACGCCGAACCAGCACAAGATGGTTCGCGAATTCGTGCTCCTGGACAACACGTATTGCTCGGGAATTCTGAGCGCGGACGGCCATCAATGGGCGACCACCGGCATCACGACCGATTACATGGAGAAATCCTTCGCGGGTTTCCCCCGCAGTTACCCGGACGGGATGGAGGATGATGACGTGGACGCGCTGGCGTATTCGCCCGGCGGCTTCATCTGGGACAACGCGCTCGAGCACGGTAAAACGATCCGGGATTACGGCGAGTTCGCCATTGCCGTCACCGGCTGGAAAGACCCGCAACGCAAGCCGGCGCCCGGTTTCATCGATTTTTACAACGACTTTACGAAACAGACGGGCCTGACGGTCATGCGCAGCCGACCCGCCATCGAATCGCTGCGGCCGCATTTGAACATGGAAACGGTGGGCTGGTCGATGGACGTTCCGGATGTGTTTCGCGCGGCGCAATTCATCAAGGAGTTCAAGGAATACGAGCGCACCGGCAATTTCCCGAATCTCGTCATCATCTGCCTGCCGAACGATCACACTTCCGGAACCAAACCGAAAATGCCGACGCCCGCCGCGCACGTCGCGGACAACGACCTGGCCTTTGGCCAGATCGTGGAAGCGATCAGCCACAGCCGGTTCTGGAAGGAGACGTGCATCTTCGCCATTGAGGACGATCCGCAGGGCGGTTGGGATCATGTCAGCGGCTACCGCACGACCGCTTACGTCATCAGCCCGTACACGAAACGCGGCGCGGTGGTCAGCACGCAATACAATCAGCCAGGGATGCTGCGGACGATGGAACTCATTCTCGGTTTGCCGCCGATGAATCAGATGGACGCGGCGGCGACGCCGATGAGCGACTGTTTTACGATGACCCCGGATTTCACTCCGTTCAAGGCGGTGCCGAACAATATTCCGCTCGATCAATTGAATCCGGAGCGTCAGGCGATCAAGGATCCGGTGCAACGCCGATACGCCGAGCTTTCACAGCGTCTGCCGCTCGATCAAATCGACAAGTGCCCGGAAGATTTGCTGAACCGAATCCTTTGGTTCGCGCAGAAGGGCCATGCGCCCTATCCGGCGTGGGCGATCTTGCCGACGAGCAAACGTGTGGATCGGGACTGAAGGCGCTCAGCAACGGAGAGCCGTTCAAGGAGCATGACACGGCTCCACCGGCGCTCTGAAAACCAAGGTCATTCTTCGTTCTGGGTAGGGCGAGCCTGTCCCCAGCGAGCCGATCTACGTGCGTGGAGCACGTCCAGACCGGCTCGCCGGGACAGGCTCGCCCTACCTTGTTCATGGGCCGAGTGCAGATCTGCGGGTACCGGTGCAATTCGGGCTTGCGTGTTTCGTGGTTGTGCATCCGATCCAGACGGCACACTGTTCCCAAAGTCCAAAGTCCACAGTCCCAAAAATGTGATTGTCAATTGTTCCCGCCGCTCTTGAAATGAACTCATGCCACGCCCTTTCTCCGCGCTTGTCCTGGTTGCTTTGTGTGCCTGCCTGGTCTCCACACCGCGCTTGGCGGAAGCGGCTGCACGACCGAACATCGTCCTCATCATGGCGGATGACATGGGGTTCTCGGACATCGGCTGTTACGGCGGAGAAATCGCCACGCCCAATCTCGACCGGCTCGCTGCCGGCGGGCTTCGGTTCACGCAATTCTACAACACCGCACGATGTTGTCCGACGCGCGCGGCCCTGTTGACCGGGCTTTATCCGCATCAGGCCGGCATTGGCCACATGGTGCAGAATCGGGGAAGTCCCGCTTACCAGGGCTATCTTAACGACCGTTGTGTCACGATCGCGGAAGCGCTGCGACACGGGGGTTACCAGACCTTCATGTCCGGCAAGTGGCACGTCGGCGAGAATCGTCCCCACTGGCCGGTGGACCGCGGGTTCGAGCGATCGTACGCGCTCATCAGCGGCGGGAGCAGTTACTTCCAATTGGACGAGGGCCGCAAAATGGCCATCGACGACCAGCCGCACACCCCGCCCTCGGAGAATTTCTACCTGACCGACGCGATTGCGGACAACGCGGTCCGGTTCATCGCGGACTCCGGGTCGCGAGCGAATCCGTTTTTTCTCTACGTCGCTTTCACGGCGCCGCACTGGCCGCTGCACGCGCTGCCCGAAGACATTGAGAAATATCGCGGGAAATATCTGATCGGCTGGGACGAGCTGCGCAAGCAACGCCTCGAACGGATGATCCAGCTCGGCCTCGTGGACCGCCGCTGGCCGCTGACGCCGCGCGACAAGGACGTCCCACCATGGGAGGAAGTGAAGGACAAAGACGCGTGGGATTTGCGGATGGCGGTTTATGCCGCGCAGATCGACCGGATGGATCAAGGCATCGGGCGAATCCTCGCCGAGCTCCAGAAGACCGGTCGTTTCGAGAATACCTTGATACTTTTTCTCGCGGACAACGGCGGTTGCGCGGAGAAGATCGATCGAGGCGCGCCCGGAGCACTCCCCGGCACACGAGAATCATTTCTCAGCTACGGGCCGCCTTGGGCCAACGCAAGCAACACGCCTTTTCGCCTCTACAAACACTGGGTCCACGAAGGGGGCATCTCGACGCCTCTGATCGCGCATTGGCCCGGTGTGATCAAGAAATCCGGACTGACTCATGAACCGGGGCATTTGATCGACCTGATGGCGACCTGCCTGGACGTCGCGCGCATTCGTTATCCGAAAACTTTCCAAGCACGCGAAATCGTCCCATTGGAAGGAAAGAGCCTCGTCCCGATTCTGCGAGGCCGCTCGCGGATCAGCCGGGATGCCATTTACTGGGAGCACGAAGGCAATCGCGCGGTGCGTGAGGGCAAATGGAAACTGGTCGCCCAACATAAACGCGACTGGGAACTGTACGACTTGGAAGCGGATCGAAGTGAACTGAACAATCTGGCGCCGGCTCTTCCCGCGAAAGTGAAATCGCTCGCAGCCAAATACGAAAGGTGGGCGGCGCGCGCTGGCGTGCAACCGTGGGATCAAATCCGAACCAGGTCCACAGCCGATCCAATGCTCCCGACGAAGATTGACCTGGCGAGCCGGGCCAAAATCTTCGCTTCACACGCGACGCCAGGCGACGAGTTCAAGATCGAGAATGCCATCGACGGCAATCCGGAAACCAAGTGGGTCGGCGAAGCGCACCCGCTCAGTTTTCAGCCGGCGAATATCGTGATCCAATTCAACGAGCCGCAAACCGTTCAACGCCTGGTGCTGCTTTCCACGATCTTCCGAGATCGGCTGGCATTGAAGGATTTTGAGGTTTACGCGTGGGTGAATACGAATTGGGCAGGGGCCACACCGGTGGCCATTGTGAAAGGCACGACCAACGTGAGCACGGTCGTCGATTTTCCTCCCGTGAAGGCGAGCCGGCTCCGCGTTCGCATCCGCGACACCTGGCGCGAGGATCATTCGTATCCGAGGCTGCACGAGATTGAGGTTTATGCCAGCCCGCCTGGCACAGTGGCTGGGGTCCGCAAAGATTCACCCATCGCAGACGAGAAAGGCTCCGAACGGTTCGTCCTTCGCCGCGCGTTGGGTGAGAAATACGTGGCGCCGGGCGTGAAGTTCGATGAAGCCAAAGGTTACCTGCATTACGTCCGCGCGTTCCTGGACACGATGATCGCCGAAGGGACCGACCGCTACGGCAAGTTTCACAGCCCGATGTTCGCTTCGCTGCTCGACATGGAAACTCATCGCATTCCCGATGACATTCCCGCGAATATCGAAGGCCAGCGTTATTCGGATCGCTCGCTGCGCGGTGGGAACCTGATGCACGACATCATGCTGCTCCGGGCGTGCGAATGGGCGAGCGAACTGTGCGGCGATTCCAAATATCGAAACGCGGCGACCGATTATCTGAAATTCTTCCTGAGCAACTGTCCGCAGCCTACGGGACTCTTTCCCTGGGGCGAGCACGCGTATTGGGATTTCTTTCAGGAGAAGCCGGGTCATCCGACGCATGAATTCCTTGGCGGCATTCCCGCGGCGTTCTGGGATAGCGTTTGGTCGCTCGGTCCGGAGGCGATTCGGCGCGAAGCGGATGGCTTGCTCAATCACGTCGGTGATCTCGAATCTTTTCACTTCGATCGCCACGCCGATTTGTTCAAAGCGCTGCCGAGCCCGCGCCCGAAGAATCTCGGCGGAATGGATTTTCCCAGGCACGGCGGCTTTTACATCAGTTTATGGGCCTTCGCCTACTCCAAGACAAGCGATCCCAAATACCTGGAGTGGTGTCGGCGGATGATCGATCACCATTGGAGCGCGCGTGACCGGGGGACGGGAATTCTTCCGAGCACCACGCGCGGCAGCCAGGCCGGCACGGCCACGGTGGAATCCACTTTGAGCCTTGCGGTAAGTCTTCTGGAATCGGCCACGCTTCTGCCGCCCGGCGAGGTGAGGGAGCGCTTCGTCAGCGCGGGCAAGGCTTATGCGGAAAGCGTGCTTGGTCTGCCGCACAAACTTAAGGAAGGGAAGTTTCTGGCTGGCTTTCCCATGAAAACCGATCCGGGACAAAAACCCGATTACTCCGAGCCTTACCGTTACGGATACGGTGGCGGTTTCACGGCGGACAACATTGGCCTGATTCTGGCGTTGCACCGGTTGACCGGCGATGCGCGTTCGCTTCGTTTGGCTGAGGATTGCGCGAGCCATTACGCGACGCACGAACCTCCCCCACCTCACGAAATCGTCCGCGCGCACGTTTATGCCAGCATCCTGGGTTTGTTCACGGACCTTTATGCGCTTCAAAGGAAGCCCCAACACCTGGCGCAAGCCGAGCGTTACGCGCGACTGGCCATCGAGCGGCTTTTCCACAAGGGCCTGTTTCGTGGCGCCACGTCGGTCGATCACTACGAGGGCGATTTGATGGTGGGGAATCTGGCCTACAACCTCCTTTGGCTGCACGCGGTGAAACAGAATCCCGGCGTTTGGGTCGCGCCGAACTATTTCAATCGCTGAGCGGACGCACCTATTCTTCATCTGATGGACGCGCCTATGCCCCATCGAACAGCGACAATTTCCGGCTTTGCGTTTCAGATGGGGAGCGCACGCGCCTCGCGTGCCGTGGTCGGCGCCTCGCCGACTACCTGCGCGCGTCGGAGGACGTCATCATTCGGTGAGTGCTCGAAGCGTCCAGCTCGACCGGCGAGGCGCCGGTCGGAACACGCGAGGGCGCGCGTGCTCCCCAATACCGACCGAATGTAGCGGTTCACTCTGGTTATGGACTTGAACATCCATCCTCCGCTGCCGAAGCGAAAAGATTTTCGCCTCGGCATCATTGGCAGCGGTTTCATCGTAAATGACTGTCACCTTGTGGCCTATCGGAAGGCCGGGTTCAATCCGGTGGCGATTGCAGCCCGGACGCGCAGCCGCGCCGAGCCAGTCGCCCAGCGCCATGGCGTTCCCAAAGTCTGTGCCAGTCCGGAGGAACTCCTGGACGATCCGAGCATCGAAGTGCTCGACATCGCCGTGCCGCCCATGCACCAGGTTGATTTCATCAAAGCCGCCTGCGAGCGGAGGACGGTCAAAGGGATCCTGGCTCAAAAGCCTCTTGGGGTGAACTACGCCGAGGCGGTGGCGGCCGTTGAAGCTTGCGAGAAGGCCGGCATCGTTCTCGCCGTGAACCAAAACATGCGCTACGACCAATCCGTCCGCGCCGCCAAGACGTTGCTCGAAAACGGCACGCTTGGCGAACCGGTGTTCGCGACGATCGATATGCGCGGCATCCCGCACTGGATGCCCTGGCAAAAGGAACTGGGTTGGCTGACGCTTCGCATCATGTCGATCCATCACCTCGATGCGTTTCGTTATTGGTTTGGCAATCCGGAGGGCATCTATTGCAGCGTCCGCACGGATCCGCGCACAAGTTTCCCGCACACCGACGGCATTTGTTCCTACATCCTCGACTACACGAGCGGCCTGCGCTGCGTGGGCATCGACGACACCTGGACCGGCCCCGCAAAGGAAGGGTGCCCTGCCGACATTCGCATCCAATGGCGGATCGAGGGCACGAACGGCCTGGCCATCGGCGACATCGGCTGGTGCCGCGATCCGTACACGGCGCCTTCAACAATTCGATATGCGACCAAAGGCGACTACGAGTTTCACCAACCGCGCTGGACCGAAAGCTGGTTCCCGGACGCCTTCATCGGCACCATGGCCCAGTTGCTGATTGCTTTGGAGACGGGAAACGAGCCCGCGATCAGCGGACGTGACAATCTGAAGACCATGGCGCTGGTCGAAGCGGCCTACGTGAGCGATCGGGACAAATGCAGAATCCTTTTGGATGACATGATTCGCCTACAAACCGGGGAGACCAGCGAACGCGTGTCCTGGAGACTTCCGGAAACCCAGCCTCCCACATTCCTGAGATGGGTTCGCCAGTGGCTTCCTTCGGGATCGGACAAGACAGCTCCGGAACGTTCGAGCAACCTCACACCGCGGGTGCAGCAAGTCCTGGAGATGGCTCGCAAGGAAGCGGAACGTTTCAACCACAATTTCATTGGGACTGAGCACGTGTTACTCGGCCTGATCAAGCTTGGCCAAGGCGTCGCGGTGAACGTGCTGCGGCAAGCCGGACTGGATCTCGAAAAGGTTAGAACCGAAGTTGAGGCACTGGTGGGAACAGGTCCGGACCAGAAGACGGTCGGAAGCATCCCTTACACTCCCCGTGTCAAAAAAGTGCTGTCGTTGGCCGCGAAAGAGGCCAAAGCGCTCCATCACACTTACGTTGGAACCGAGCATCTCTTGCTCGGACTTCTGGCCGAAGGGGACGGCGTTGCCGCTCGGGTTCTGCAAAACATGGGCGTGGACACGGACCAAACGCGGAAGAGAATCCTTTTGGAACTGGACCCCAATTTCCCTGACGCCGACGACAAGCCATGAAATGAAATGAAATCCGTCCGTCCTAAAGATTTCTTTCCAACTGGAGCAAACGGAGAAAACAGAGGCCAATGACTATGCTGGAACTCAAACTCAAGCGAAGGAAAATTGCGCTGGGAATCGTTGCTCTGTGCGCGGTCTGCCTTCTTTGGTTGATCGCGAGACGGAACTCACCGCGGCCTGAGGACACTGCCGCGTCTGATCCGACCGCGGCCATCAAGATTGAAACAAACTCGACCGCCTCGACTAATTCCATGGCCGCCGCCGAGGTGAGCTCCGCCGAGGTTCAATTCAGACAGGCAAAACTTCATCTGGAAGGGAAAGGTGTGCCTCAGAATTTTGCCGAAGCCCGGAAAGGGTTCCAGAAAGCCGCGGAGCAAGGGCACGCGGAAGCTCAGTTTGAGCTGGCTCAAATGTGTTCTTCGGGGCGCGGCGGTCCGCAGAGTTTTTCCGAGGCTGTTCCCTGGCTCTTGAAAGCGGCGCGGCAAGGTCACGCCGGTGCGCAAAATGATTTGGGGGTCTGCTACGACAAAGGGCAAGGTGTTCGCCAGGATTTCGCCGATGCGGTCGCATGGTATCGAAAGGCCGCCGAGCAGGGATACGTCCACGCCCAATTCAATCTGGCCGTTATGTACGCGCAAGGCACGGGCATTGGCCGCGATGAACGGGAGGCGCTCTCGTGGTTCAGGAAAGCGGCGGATCAAAATCACCCGCGCGCTCAGCGCGCGCTGGCGGTCGCGCTGACCCAAGGCCAGGGCGTGGCGCGCGATCTGGCTGGGGCTTTGCAATGGGAGCGGAAGGCTGCGGAGCTCGGATTGGCCGATGCGCAATTTGGTCTGGGAGCACGATATAGCGCGGGCGAGGGCCTCGCTCAGAACAAATCCGAGGCGCTTAACTGGTATCGCAAGGCGGCTCAGCAAGGACATGCGCTTGCACAGATGGCGCTGGGGGATGCTTGCGCCAAGGGCGATGGGGCGGCGCAGGATTTCGCGGAAGCATTCCTCTGGTATCACAAAGCAGCCGACCAGGGTTGGCCGGAGGCTCAGGCGCGGCTCGGTGCGATGTACGAACGGGGCGAAGGTGTCGCCCGCAGTGTCCCGGAAGCCATCGTTTGGTATCGGAATGCCGCCGAGCAAAACTCCCTGGCAGCTCTGGAGTCGCTGGGCCTCCTTTATGCAGAAGGCCGCGGTGTTGGGACGAACTACGCGGCCGCGCTCGGATGGTTTCGGCGCGCCTCGGACCTCGGTTCCGTTTCGGCCCAAGTTGGACTCGCGAAAATGTTATCGCGCGGTCAGGGAACCCCCACGAATCACCTGGCCGCGGTTCGTTTGTTGCGCCCTCCCGTCGAAAAAGGAAATCGTGAGGCGTTCACGGCTTTGCAGGAAATAGCCGAACAACGTGTGGCGCTGGCGCAAAACGCGCTCGCGGAATTGCGGAAGGACGGAACGGGCACGCCGCAAAATCTGGCCGAGGCGCTCGCCGGGTTTCAGAAGGCGGCTGCGTTGGGCCTGGACGAAGCGCAAAACAATTTGGGCCTGCTCTATTTTCAAGGCGAAGGCGTGCCGCAGGATTTGTCCCAGGCCTTCGCGTGGTTTCAACGTGCCGCTGCCCAGGGCCATGCCTCAGCGCAAGCCAACCTCGGCTTGATGTTCTATTTCGGGAAAGGGGTCGCGAAGGATCTGGCGCAGGCCGCCGCGTGGTCGCGCCGCGCGGCGGAGCAAGATCACCCGACCGGACAAAACCAATTTGGCCAGATGTGCTGGAAAGGGCAGGGGACCGATCGCGATTTGATCGCGGCTTACCAATGGATCAGTCTGGCGGCGTCACAAACTCACGCTGAAGCGATGGCGAGTTTGCCTGATCTGGGAAAGGAATTGACCGCCGCACAAATTACAGAAGGCGAGCGTCGCGCCTCGGAATTCGTCACCGCGCAGTGGAAAAGAAAGCTGGCCCCGCTCATTCCGGCACGCAGTTCCGAGGCCCGGGCCTTGCAGCTTGACCTCACGCCGCATTACAACGCAGCGTTGACCGAAAGCTGGCTCGAAGGCGCGGAACGAAACGATCTCCAGAGTTTGCCTCAAGGCCTGGTGAACTTCGCGGGAATCGCTTTCGATGTCCGCGGTTTGATGCAACTGGCCCGTGATGTCCCGGACGATCCAGCCAGGTCTCTGCCCGGTGACAAGAGTGTGCGCGTCAAATTGCGGTCCAGGACGCCGGAATATCCAGCGCGTGTGACCGGAATCCGCGTCGATCAGCAGTGCAAGACGCTCCATTTCCTGCACGCCTGCGCGTACTCAACCACAAATGGCGCAACCGTCGGCGCCTTCCGAATCCACTTCGCCGATGGCCGTGAAGCGGAAGTTCCCATCGTGTATGGCCGGGACGTCCGGGATTGGTGGAATTACGCGAACCGCGTCCCTCAACCCGGCGATGCGCCCGTTGTGTGGGAAGGCGTCAATCCGGCGATGATCCGCCACGGGGGCGTGCGCTCCGTGCAACTGTTCAAGACCATGTGGACGAACTCGACGCCGCTGGTCGCTGTGACACGCATTGATTACGAATCGAAGCTGGCCGGCGCGGCGCCGTTTCTGGTGGCGATCACTGCCGAGCCCTTCACGTTGTTCTCAACTCAAGTGAGGCCGGGCCCGTAGGGCAGGCTTCCAGCCTGCCCCGAAATGCCGCAGAGGAATTATTGTCGCGCTCCAGCGCCGGACGAATGTGGATTTCCAGACATAGAGAGCGTGTTTTGAAAATGTAGCCACCGATGTGAAGAGCCGGAACCGCCATCAGATTCTCGGGGAAATCCGCCTCCTCACGTTGGCGGCTACGGGCATTTCACGGTTTTCCAAACACGCTCTCAGGCAGGCAAGATGCCTGCCCTGCTTGGCGATTGCTACCGCTGCACGCGAGCGCCGCCGCCGGACATGAGTTTTTCCACTTCGGCCAGCGAGGCCATGGAAGTGTCGCCCGGAGTCGTCATGGCCAGCGCGCCGTGCGCCGCGCCATATTCGACTGCCTTTTGCGGATCACCCGTCGTCATGAACCCATAGAGGAGGCCGGAAGCGAAACTGTCCCCGCCCCCGACGCGGTCCAGAATCTCCAGGTCGGCGCGGTTCGTGGCTTCGTAGAATTTTCCGCCCGCCCAGCAGATGGCGCCCCAGTCGTTGCGCGTGGCCGATTTGACGGCTCGCAGCGTGGTGGCGGTGGCTTTGAAATTCGTGAACTCCCGCACCACCTTCTCGATCATCTTCTTGAAAGCCGTGACATCGATAGTGGAAATGTTTTCGTCCACGCCCTCCACCTCGAATCCAAGGCACGCAGTGAAATCCTCTTCGTTGCCAATCATCACGTCCACATGCCTGGCGATGCGGCGATTGACCTCCTGGGCTTTTTTGTGGCCGCCGATCGATTTCCAAAGAGAAGGCCGGTAGTTCAGGTCATAGGAAACGATGGTTCCGTGCTTCTTGGCCGCTTGCACGGCTTCCTCCACCAACGCGGCCGTGGTCTCCGACAGCGCCGCGAAAATCCCGCCTGTGTGGAACCAGCGCACGCCTTGCTTGCCGAAGATGTCGTCCCAATTGAAATCGCCGGGCTTGAGTTGCGAAGCGGCGGTGTTGCCCCGATCCGGAACGCCGACGGCGCCTCGGATGCCAAAGCCACGCTCCGTGAAATTCAGTCCGTTCCGCACCGAGCGTCCGACGCCGTCGTAGCTTCTCCATTTGACGAACGTCGTATCGACTCCGCCCTGAAGAATGAAATCTTCGATGAGGCGTCCCACCTCGTTATCAGCGAATGCGGTGCAGACGGCTGTCCGCATTCCAAAACAGCGGCGCAAGCCCCGCGCGACATTGTACTCCCCGCCCCCCTCCCAGGCTTTGAATTCGCGGGCCGTTCGAACGCGGCCTTCGCCGGGATCGAGCCGGAGCATGATTTCTCCCAGCGCGATCATGTCGTATGTGCAGGAAGCGGACGATTTGATTTCAAGAATTGCCATGGGCGTGTTTATTAGATGGAGCGGTCTGGAAAGCAAACGAAAATTCCCAATCCCCAACCCTGGCCAAAGTCATTTAGATTTAACTAAATTAGTTAT
>Ga0194120_10002139_pt1 | contig 34439 bp, 17 predicted proteins | sample TA2MahCa65mmetaG_FD_148642 | JGI IMG/M metagenome (GOLD analysis project Ga0194120, IMG submission 148642) | Freshwater microbial communities from Lake Tanganyika, Tanzania - TA2015019 Mahale Deep Cast 65m | ecosystem: Environmental > Aquatic > Freshwater > Lake | place: Tanzania: Lake... | reverse complement strand
ATAAGCCGGGTGGTAGGTCACGATAACCTTCGCCCCCGCAACGTCGTGGAAACGGCCGCGCAGCCGCCCCAGGGTCGAGGTCGTCCGAAGCAGAGCCTTGGCGGCGGTGGCGCCAAGGCAGCAGATGAACTCCGGGCGCAGGATCTGCAATTGCCGCTCGAAGAACCCCCGGCAGTTTTCCACTTCATCCTCGCTGGGAGTTCGATTGTCGGGCGGACGACACTTGAGCGTATTGAGGATATAAACATCGTCGCGATTTAACGTGCAGGCCGCGAGGATTTTGTCCAGCAACTGACCGGCTCGACCGACAAACGGAATCCCCTGACGGTCCTCGTCGGCACCGGGCGCTTCGCCGAAAATGCATAGCCGCGGCGCAATATTCCCTACGCCAAAAACCGTACGCGACCGGTTCTGAACCAGGGCGGGACAGAGCGCACAGGCACAGACTTCGCTCCGAAGGACTTCCAGAGCCGCAACCCGTTCGTCGACCGACAGGGGTTGTGCCGCTGGATGCGGCGAACGGGAAACCGCCGCGGAGGATGCCGCCGGAGCAACGTTGGCAACCGATGAGCGCGCTGCGCCTTCGGTCGAGGATTCGGACGGAACTGAATCGCGTACGATGCTCACCGTGGACCCGGCGGCCCCGGCGCGCAAACTCCGGCTCGCCGGCGAACCACTGGCAGTGCCGGTACTCGAGGCGCCGGCACCGGAGCCTCTGGGATCGCCGGCAGGTGCCTCCGCGAGCACCCCCACGGCGGGAAAATCAACGACCCCCGCGCGCAACAGGCTCTCCAGACGCTGGCGCACGATTCGTCGAATTCGCTGGGGATCGTCCATGGGAATTGCGTTGGACCTGTCACTGGATCGAATGCTGAATTATCATGGGGCGATGGCGGTTCCGCAAGTTGTTATCGTTGGTCGCCCGAACGTGGGCAAATCGAGCCTCTTCAATTGGATCGCAGGCAAGCGACTGGCGATCGTTGACGATCAGGCGGGGGTCACCCGTGATCGAATCTCGCACCTGATGTACGAGCATCAACGATTCTTCGAGATCGTCGACACCGGCGGGATCGGCATCGAGGACTGCGATAATCTCACGGAGGAGGTCGAGCAGCAGATTCAGGCCGGAATCGACACGGCCGACGTGATCTTGTTCGTCGTCGATACTCGGCAGGGCGTCGTGCCGCTCGATCAAGAAGTCGCCAAGCGTCTGCGCTACGTCGACAAGCCGATCTTATGCCTGGCCAACAAGACCGACGATCCGTCGATGGACCCGATGGCGGATGAATTCTACAAGCTGGGCCGAGGCAAATTGTTGCGGGTCAGCGTGCATCAGAATCGCCATCGGCAGGATTTGCTGGACATGATTGTCGGCCGGCTTCCCCCGGAGACAACCGCGAATGCCAAGGTGGCGGAACCGTTGATGAAAGTCGCCATCACCGGCCGGCGCAACGTCGGCAAGAGCACGTTTGTCAATACGCTGGCCCAGGCGGATCGGATGATCGTCAGCGAAATTCCGGGGACAACGCGTGACAGCGTCGACGTGCGATTTGAATTGGACGGCAAGACATTCGTCGCGATCGACACGCCGGGCCTGCGGCGCGGCAAGAGCGTGCGTACCGATATCGACTTTTACAGCACGCATCGAGCCCAGCGCAGTATCCGCCGCGCCGACGTGTCGCTGATGTTCTTCGACGCGACCCAACGAATCAGCAAGGTCGACAAGCAACTTTGCAAGTACATCGCCGACGAATACAAGCCCTGCATCTTCGTCGTCAATAAGTGGGATCTGGTCGCCAACACGATGCCGACGGAACGCTGGGTGCGATACCTTCGCGATACCTTTCAGACGATGTGGTATGTGCCGATCGCGTTCGTCACGGGGCAAACCGGCAAGAATGTCAAAGCGCTCCTCAATCACACCCAGAACATGTTCAAGCAGTCGCTGCGGCGCGTTTCCACCGCGGAACTTAACCGACTGGTCAGAAAAGCGCTTAAGCACCATCCGCCTCCCGTCCATCGCGGCCGCAATCCCAAGGTCTATTACGCGACCCAGATCAGTTCGCAGCCGCCGACGCTGGTGCTTATCTGCAATCAGCCCAAGGCGTTTTCCTCCCAGTATCGCCGCTACCTGTTGGGAGTATTCCGTGATCAACTTGATTTCGGCGAGGTCCCGATCAAGCTCTATCTGCAGAAGCGCGCCGAGAATGACCAGCGCGACGACCTGGGCAGCGAGAGCCGCGCGAAGTAAACACTGCCGTCTCCCGTCCCATGCTATTCGGTCCCTGCGCAACCATCGTGCTCCGAACCAGGCTGAATGTGGGTAGCTGCTTTGCAGCTGGGATAGGAGGCGCAGGATGCCCCTCGCAGGGGCAAGATGCCCCTGCCACTTTTCAGACGCAGTCCGGATACGATGCAGGCTGGGTCGCCGTCTGTGAGGCGCCCCTTTGCGCGGTGGCCTGACGCAACCATTCCAGCGACGGTACGCCATAGGGCCGGAATTTTTCGATCTGCCCCTGCTCCTCGCTGTAATACAGCGCCGTATGCGATCCGAGTCGGCTGGCAACCGGCGAGTCGATCAAATTACTGGAATCGGTGGCACTCATCTGGAATAGTACGCGGCCATCCAATTCGCGCAGCAACTGCCGCTCCATCCATCGATTCAAGTTGTTGTACGAATCGCACCAGATCAGCGTATGGACCCCTAGCGCCGGGCCCTCGCGCAGCAGCGTGGCGAACGCTTTGGCGGCATGGGCACTCTCGTCGCCATCGTCGCTGAAACTGGAAAAACCGAAATCGTCGCCTCGTTTAAGGTCGCGGAAGCGGGCAAGATTGTGGATCAGCAGGTAGACAGGCGGCTCATGTTGTTCCGGACGAGCCTGCCTGCGCTGCACTTCCGCGCCCAGGCGGCGCACGACGACGGAGGCGTCGCGTGGCTTGATCACCGCGGCATCGATCCTTAATTCACGGACTGCCTGGGGCCAGAATCCGGCGACAGGCGAGTCGGCCACGGTGCCATCCAGCACGCTGATTCTGTGCAGACCCTCGGGCAACGGGCCGCCGCCTTCCGGGTCCCGCAAGACGCTCAAGGCGACCAGGGCGTTGCCGAGAATTCCGGTTGCCATTTCCTCCTGTTGACCGACAATCAGCAGGTTGGCGCCGGCCTGCGGTCGAAATTGGGTGTGCGTCGGTCCCTTGATCGCGACGGCGGAACCGAGCCAGACGACCGGCGGGCCGCCGACGCGCGAACCGCTAAGCGTTTCCCGAAGCGACTCGTTGTCCGCCGGGTCGGCCGCCACATTCCCTTCGAACACAATCGGCGCCGCGAAACTGACCTGCCTTTCCCTTGCCCGCTGCGCCATTTGCCGCAGGTAAAACTCGCGCTGATCGTCCGGCAACCAGACCACCTGGAACGGGTGGTTGCCTTCCAGCAGACCATTGGCGTCGTTGTAGATCGCTTCCCCCGGTCGGCTCAAAAGCCGCGCGGCGGTATTATCCTCGCTCAGAATCAAGTGCGCATCCGACTCACTGCATTGCAGCGCGATACGTACCGCCATCTGACTGATGGTGCTGCGGGCCAATGAATAAGCGCCGGCCAGGGTCTGCGAGCCGAGCATCACATGGATCCCGAACGCGCGGCCCTGCCGGACGAGCCGGTCGAGCAGCAGCGCGGCGTCGTGCGCGATCTTGTCGTCGGTCGTGAAGAACTCCTGGAACTCGTCGATCACCAGCAGGATCCGCGGCAGGATCCGCGCGGCATCGGCATTGCGAAAGCTGCGCAGGTCCTGCACTCCGGCCTGGCGGAACAGGTCACCACGCTGTTTTAACTCCAGATCCAGCCGCTCCAACACACTCATGCCGAATTCCCGTTCGCTTTCGACGGCGATGACCTGCGCGTGGGGCAGTCGATGCGTGGCGTAGGCTTTGAATTCGACTCCTTTCTTGAAGTCGATCAGGTAGAATTGCAGCTCGTGCGGCGCGTAGTGGATCGCCAGGCTGGTGATGATCGCATTCAATAGGGTCGACTTTCCCGATCCGGTTTTTCCCGAAATCAGTACATGCTGCGACGTGCCGCGCCCCAGCCGCAGGTGCTGCATCTTCTTGGCCCCCGCGCGACCCAACGGGACCTCGATCTCCTCGCGGCTGTCGGCGTGCCACCAGCCATCCACCGTCGGAACGATCGATTCGAAAGGCACCTCCACGCGCACGGCGTCTTTGGCGAGCCGACCGACCTCGCGCACCAGTTCGGTTAATTCCTCGCCGGTCGGCGGTTGTTCCAATGCCACCGGCAGGTCGCGCAGTTCGTCCACCTCCCATTGGAAGCGCCGCGCCACCTCGTCCCAGACCAGTGTCGCTGACCGCGACTGCAGATCGGCAAGTTCAAGATGCCGGGGCAACGGCGCCTTCGAATCGAGGCTGATCAGCGTATAGACACCACAGCGGGCTCCGCTGTTGGCGATACTCGCCAACCGCCGCACCGATTCGTCGGAGAAGTTCGACGGAAAATTCGCGACCACGAGAATCTGAAACGCTTCGGCGACTTCGCCCGCCTGCCGGTTGTACTCCTGAATCGAGGCGAACTCATTACGCAAATACTTCTGAATCACGTTCTCCATATGCTCGGTCAGGTCGGTCAAACGCTGGTTAATGTGTGTCGATTCCGTCCAGATCCGACTATTGACCAGCCGTTCGTCAAAATCGGCCAGATGCATGAATGCCGAGAAATTCTGACCCAACCCGACCGGATCGATGATCGTGAACCGCACCTTGCCTGGGGGAAATGTGGTGAGCAGCCGCAGCATGGCGTTTTGCAACACCGCGGTCGCAACGTCACGACCATCGCCACTCGTCTTCAACAACAACGACGGCGATTCGGGATACGATAACAGCACGGGCAGCTCAAAACGCGAATTCGGCAGCGCCAACGTGGGATCGTCGGAGAGACCTCCCTCCAGTCGCCCCAGGTCGAATTCGTAATGGCCGAGTCGGAGGGCGCGGATCTCTTCAGCGGCGGGCCGGAGATCGCGCGCGTCCGCATCGGGAGATTGTTCGCCGACGGTCGCTCTGTCGAGGACGCGCTGTGCGCCGTCCCGCCATTCGCGGCAAATCCCGGCACAGTAGTTGTGCCCTGCGGCCACATATTGTTCGAAGTCCGCGATGCCCTGCCTCCACTCCTGGACGAGCTGATCCCATTGCTTGCGCAGCTTGGCACGATCGACTTGTCGCTGCTCGCGGTATTTCTGGCTCAGTTCGCGGACATCGCGGGAAAATCTCTCTTCCAGATCGTTCAGGCGAGGCAGGAATTCATGTTCGATTGCTGCCAGCCGCGCCAGGTGCTGTTGGTCGGCCTCGCGGCGACGGCCACGGAATTCTGCGCGCGATTCCTGGCAGCGGGTTTCGTAGTCGACCAGGATCTCGGCGCGCGCCCGTTCCGACCTGGTCTTGGCCGCGGCCAGATCCCGTTCCCGATTTTCGACCAGTTGCCGGTACTTGCGGTCGGCATCCGCACGCGCCGACACCACGGCCGCCTGCACTGCGGCGCTGGCTTGCATGAGCGCGTCGTGGAATTCGGGCACGATCCGCGCCATCTGGCGGCGCGCGATCGGCCGCAGCGATAACACCGCGATCAGCCAGTTCGCGAATCCAGCGAGCAGGCACCCCGCGCCGATCCACAGCCATCCTCGGCTGTCCAGCATGACAGCCAACGGGTACCAGGAGAGCAACGCGCCGATCACGAATAAGCCCCAGGCATACCCCTCCGCCAGCACACGTACCGCCGGACGACTTGCCATCTCCGCCAGCTTGGACCTGGCGAGATTCAACGCATGGTTCAGGCGTTCCACAAGCAAGGGAGTCGTCGGTTGCGGCGGCAGGCGCGGCGGTTCGGCGGACGGTTCGCTCCAGGCGCGATGCTCGGACGCTAGCGTTCTGCCCTGGGCGAGCACCGCCTGGATTTCGCCGGCGCACGACTCGCACTGCTGCTTGAACTGCAGGAATTCCTGCCGCGGCATGCCCTCCTGGGCCTTGAAGGCGGCATCGATTGCCCGCGTCTTCTCCTGCCAGGCCTGCTGGGTACTCTCCAACAACGCCTCGTGCTGCTGCCGCGCCGATTCGTCGCGCCGGAGTTCGTCCTCCAGCAGTTCGCACCCGGCGTAATCGCTGTCAGCGAGTTCTTTCTCTTGCGCTTTACGGAAGGCGGCCATGCATTCGCGCTGACCGCGCTCAAATTCAGCCATCAAACCGCCACGCGCCGTGAAGTAGCTGCTACGAGCGTCCAATTCGCGCTGGCGGAAATGTTCGCGAATCGACCGTTCGCTCGCCGCACGGCGCTGTACCAGCTCCCGAATCTGCCGCAGCCAGCGCCGTTGAAACTCGGTCGTCAGTTCGTCGAACGGGAACGACGATGCGACTTCCGAGGCGGGTACAATGGCCGCTCCCTCGCTCATTCGTCACCTCGATCCGCACAGTCGCGCTCGGCCTGTTCGACTGTCTGCGCCAGACGATCGATGGCGATCACCAGATGCTGGAGCCTGGCCGGAATCGGTCGCAGAAAATTCTCCTCGAAGTTTCTGGCGGCTTCGTCTTCCCAGTGCGCTCGGGCGTCACGCCAACGTTCCTTGAGTTGCCCGAGGGCATGCTGCAGTTGTCCGGCACCCGTTGCCAGATCACAGATTCTCATGGTCGGCCTCCGTTTTGGAGTTCGCGCCCTCGGAATCGCTCGAACCGCCGCCGCCCGAATGGCTGTCGACAGGGTCGCTCGCGGGACGCATCGCGCGCACGTATCGATCGAGAGCATCGAGCATGCGGCTCAGTTGGGCGACGGCGCGGGGCAGGTCGACTTCCAGATACTCTTTGGCTTTTGCCGTCTGCACCTGAAACTCCTCCACCTCTTTTTTCAGCCGTTGCCTCCATTGCTGGACCGCCTGGACTTTGGTTTCTGCGAACGTCAGTCGGCGTTTGGCCGCTTCCGACTGTTTCCGTTCGTCGTAGCACGACCGATGATCGTTCGGGTCGATCGTGAGCAGGCAGCGTTCGAGGTTGAGTCGAGCTTCATTCATGACGTCGGACGCCCGGCGCACCTCGCGCGGCCAATACCGCGCTCGATCGTGCTCCATCCAGTCCAGGGGGCGACGGCACTCCAGATCAAGCGACACGACCGCGCGTGATAGCTCTTCCTGAAAGGCGATGAGCGCGACGCGAAAAGACCGTATCGCGTCGATCGAGGTCACCTTGGCTGCGCTTCCGGCCATCGACTGATTTCCTCGTCACGGCTTCAAGACTGCAGGTAGTTTTCGATATGTTCGGCTTTTCGCAACAGGTACGGCACATATTCGTCGGCCGTTTCCGTAAAGCGTACCAGGACTTTCATGTTGGTGTCGAACTGGTCGGCGAACTTCTTATGTTCCTGATCGCGCCACGTCGCGCTGAGCGCCGAGAGCTGGTTGGCCAGCGCGGCCGCTCGATCGCGCAATTGGGCATTGAATTTTTTCAGGTTGTGGGCGAACAGCCGCAATTCCTCCGGATCAACGACTGCCTGGGGCATGGCCGTTCCTTTCGTGTGGGATTAGAATCTTAATCTTGCGTTTTCCATTGCAAACTCGAAGCAATTTCACGCAAGGTCGCGGAGTGCATGCGGCGGTTACGTGGTTGTCTCCATCGCATGCCGAGCTTCCACGTCGTCGGGTTCAACACTCAGCAACCGCTGCCAACAGCGTAGCGCAAGTTCTCGCATGCGGAATCGCGTCGCCAGTTCCGCCAGTCGCCGCAAGGCTTGCTTTTTCACCGGCCAGTGTTCGGGCAGAACCGCCGCGTTGATCGCCATCCGGAAGTAGCGAAAGGCGCGACGAGCATCGTCGGAATCGACGCTGCATTCCGCGATCTCCAGGGCCGACGAAGGGCGCAAGGCGGGATCGGAAAGCAATTCCTCCAGTCGCTGCACCGCTTCACGACGACGTCCGGCTCGGCGCAAGCGGCAAGCCCATTCGAGGCGCAAACGCAGATCGTGCGGCGAACGCTCGGCGCGCTGCTGAAACACCTGCAGCTCGAAGCGTTCGCGCCGTTCCAGCAGTTCTTTCAATTCACCGACCGCTGGCGATTCGCCTTCCGGCGTTGGCGTTCCACTCCCTGGATTCTCGCTCGCCAATTGCTCCCGCGCGATTTCAATCTTGCGCGACAAACGCAGCATCGTGACGTCTTCCTGCAGCGCGACAATGCGCGGGTCGGCATCGGTATCGTTGCGCGCTTTGGCGAGATGCTGCTCGGCGTCGTAATCGCGTCCCTTTTCCAGGTACAGCATCGCCAGCTGCAACTGGTAATCGACGTTGGCCGGGAATTCCCGCGCCAGCGCCTGCAGCCTCTGCACCGGCGTCAACTGCACGTGCGTGCCAGGCACCGATTTCGCAGGGCCGATCGCTACCGGGTCGACAACGGGCGGCCTCGCGACAATCCTGGGGCGGATTCCCCCACGCGCGGGGCGACGCTGCCGCCGTTCCACCGCCGCTCGGTCGACCGATTCCTGATCCTCCAGCATCCCGAACTGCTGGCGGCCACGCAGGATGCAGAGTCGGACGATCCGCTCGGCCGATTCCGCGTCCTCCGGATTGGCTTCTTCGACTGCCAACCGGGCTTGAAGCGCCTCGTCGTAACGGTGCAGACGCTCCAAAGTGTCGGCCCGCTGCCGGATCAGCGTCGGATTCACCGGCGGGTGCTGAAAAGCGGTATCCAGGTAGACGATCTCGGCCTCGACGTCGCCCTGTTCCGCGCAGGCCGCCGCCAGCCCTCTCAGGATCGGCACGTCCTGGGGATGATTCACCAGGAACCGTGGCCCCCACCGCAGAAGATACCGGTAATTGCATTCAGCCAGGGCGGTGAACAAGGCAGTCTGATCGCCAGAACTTTTTTCAAGCAAACTACTTCCGTCGATCGCCAGATGGTCAAGAAATGCACCAGCGAACTCCGGGTCACCAGGGTCCGATTGCAGGCATTCCAACAGGATTTGGGTGGCCGCCAACCGCTCGCCCCGGTTCGCCAGATTGATTCCCTCGCGTAACTTGTCGTCCCAGGATTGCATCGAAACTGGCATCGTCAACTGGCATCGTCACTCCCGACCGGTACCAAGCTCATTCGCTGGCAGGCCGACCGGTTATTCTATCGCTGGATTCCAGGCAGCCGCAAGCAATTCGGATTCGAAACGGGGGCCGGCCGGTTTCATGGTTTTTTTGGATTCTGATGGAATAGGATTGGCGTTCGCGGAAATGTCCGATTATTATCTACTATTGAGCGCACAAGAATCTCCCTGACAGCGAAAACCTGACCGAGAAGCAGGCAGGAGGAATGTTCATGAAGGTCCTTTCATTTATCGGCTTGGCAATGATCGCGGGGTTGGCGGCAGCGCTGGCGTTCCCGCAGGTAGGCAATGCGGCGAAGTCTTCGAGCCGCAAGCCGGGCGCGGAATCCGCAACGAAAGTTGAGTTTTTCTCGGCGATGAAGTCGGGGGAGATTTCCGTCAAGTTTATTCCGCTGAGTTCCCGCGAAGCGAATGTCATTATCAAGAACAAGACCAAAAAGCCGTTGAGCATTCAGTTGCCCGCGGCGTTCGTCGGTGTGCCTAAAGGTGCTCCCGTGCTTGCACAGTTCGGTGGTGGCGGCGGCATGATGGGCGGCGGCGGCATGGGCGGCGGCGGCATGGGCGGCGGCGGCATGGGCGGCATGGGCGGCGGCGGCGGCCAGGGCATGGGTGGCGGCATGGGTGGCGGCGGCATGGGCGGCGGCGGCGGCGGCATGATGGGCGGCGGCGGCGGCGGCATGATGGGTGGTGGTGGTGGCGGCGGAATCTTCAATGTCGGTGCAGAAAAAGCCGGTAAGATCCATGTCGCCACGTTCTGCCTCGAACATGGCAAGCAGGATCCCGATAGCCGCATGGACTACGAGATTCGTCCGATCGAATCGTTCACCGCAAACGCGGCCGTTATCGAACTCTGCAAGATGCTCGGCCGAGGCGAAGTCGCTCAGAACGCCGGTCAGGCTGCCGTCTGGCATCTGGCCAATGGGCTGACCTGGGACGAACTTGCCCAGAAAGACCGGGTACGATTGCTCGACGGGTCGGGCGAACGTTATTTCACGATCGACGAACTGCATCTGGCCACAAGAATCGCCCAGGAAGCCGATCGCCGCGGGAAGGAAAACCCCGTCAAGTACGGCAAGGACAAAGAACAGTCGTTGAGTAAGAAGTAGTTCTCTCGAACGAAACGCCGAACATCGGCAGGACAATGGAGAGGGGCGGCCCGAAAAGGCCGCCCCTTTTTTGTTGGAAGTCTCCCCACGAACCAACGTTAGTTCGCCGACCGCCCCAGGGGCCTGAAAATCGCCATAATCGGCCCGGGGGACGAATCTGCCGCGCCTCGCGACCGAGCGCCAAGTCTTTTGCCCGTAACGTATTGTTACAAGGACGTTACCGCATTCCGGCCGATTCAGGAAACAAATCACCGAGGTCGGTCGTCTATACTGTCGGTCCGCTTGATCGAGAATTCACACGAGGGCAACCTATGATCTCGCCAGTCCGCCTCCCTGGAGCGATTTTGTTGACTGCGATCTGTTTGTTTTCCATAGGTCTTACCGCAACTCGCGGTCAGGCTCCCAATCCAGGAGCGGCTCCGCCCGCCGATACACCCTCCAATCCGCCAGCCAGCAAAGAGGCCGCCGAGAAGGAGGCGGTGATTCGCGAGCAGGCGATCTATATTCCATACACGAAATTGCGCGACTCCTTTGAAAAAGAGGGACGCGGCGTCTACCTGCCTTACGAAAAGTTCCAGGAATTGTGGCAGGCGGCGCGAGGCAAAGAGACACCGCCGACGACGGTCAAACGGCCCGAAGGGGCGCTGATCACCGACGCCGACAGTGTGGCCACCGCGGAGAAGGAGGTCCTGCGAGTCCGAGCGAAACTCTCGATCGAGTTACTCTCCAAGGGATGGCATTCGGTTCCGATCCGACTGGGTGATTCCGCGATCATCCAGGCCAGAATCGGCGATGAATCGGCTCGCGTGACGTTCGATCCCCAACAAGGCTACCTGTTGCTGCTGGAACACACGGGCGATCAACCTCGCTCGATCTCGGTGGAACTGGAATATGCCAAAGCGTTCGCGAAGAACCCCGGTCAAAACTCGGTTTCGTTCGAAGCGCCCCAGGCACCCGTCAACAAATGGCAGGTGCGCATCCCCCAGGCCGGCACAAAAATCACCGTGGAACCGATGATCGCATCGTCGGAAATGCCTCCGGCGAAGGATGGCGAAAAACCGTTTGAGGAGACCGTGGCACTGGCATTCGTCGGTGCCGCGCCGACCGTTCGAATCGGCTGGACCGCGAAGGCCGAAGGCGCGATGGGACTTACCGCGCTGGTCAACGCGCAGGTACAGCAGATGATCGGCATCAATGAGGGCGCGGTGCGGACGCGCGCGTTAATCACTTATGACATCGCCCGCGCCGATCTCTCCCAACTGATCGTCGAAGTCCCCGCCGACCAGAAAGTCGTCAACATATTCGACCCGAACGTGCGGCAATGGGACGTGAAATCCGAAGGTGACACGCAGCAGATCACCGTGCAGCTGTTCCAGCCGGTGCGCGGAGCGCAAAACCTGGTGGTGGAACTGGAACGGTTTCTAGTCGACATGAACCAGAAAGAAATGCGTTTGCCAACCGTCAAGGCGGTCGGCGCTGGCCGGCAGCAGGGAATTGTTGTCGTTTCCGTTGGCACGGCCCTGCGGGCGGAGGTATTGAGGCGGGTTGGCTTGACGCAGCTCGGCCTGGATGAACTGCCCGACAATCTGAAGACACAAAAGTGGGAGTACTCGTATCGCTACGCCGCAATGCCGTTCGACCTGGCCGTTTCGACCGAGAAAGTTCTGCCTCGTATTCGGACCACGGAACTGGTGGAAGCTTACCTGGAGCCGGAACAGTTGCATCTCGACCTGCTAGCGGTCTATCAAATCGAGCGCGCGGGCGTATTCCAATTGGAAATGGAGATTCCGAAGGAATACGAGGTGCGCGACGTGCGCGGCGTTCCTTGTGCCGCGGCGGGAGCGCAGCAGGCGCAGGTGGACACCTTCAGTCGGTTGGGCGACGATAACGCACGTCTGATCGTCAATCTATCCCAGCGCGCGATCGGATCGGTCGCGATTCTGGTCCAGTTGCGAAGACCACTCGAACAGCCCGCGCTGCTCGTACCCCAGGACGCGGCGGTCGAGATCGGACTTCCGCTGCCGCGAATCGCTCCAGGCAGCGTCGAGAGTACACAAGGGCGGATGGTCGTCTATGCGCCCGAAAGCCTGCGCATCAACCTGAGCAAGCAGGACGGGCTGCGCGCGACTCCGGTCAACGAAGCTTTTGCGGGCGTGGAATCGATGCGCGCCGGCAGGTTTGTCAATACGCGCCCGATCCTGGCCGTGGCGTACACACAACAACCGGTCAACCTCAGTCTCTCGGCCAACCGCCGGAAACCGGACGTCTCCGTACGTCAGTTGCTGGTCACCACCATCAACAACCAGAGCGTCGAATACGAGGCTCGTTTCTATTACGACATCCGCTACAGCGGCGTCAAGAATCTGCAGATCAAGCTGCCGGCGGACGTGATCAAAGACCAGATCCGTAACGATACGCCGGGAGTTCGCGAACGGGTAATGCCGGCGGCCGAGGAAGCGGCAAAGGACGACGAATCGGTCACTTGGGTCTTTACGGGCGACACCGAGTTCCTTGGTCAGCAGCTGATACGTTTGAGCTGGAAGAAGGCGATCGGCGAGTTGGAAGTCGGCAAGCCATACACCTTGAAGATTCCGCAGCTAACGCCGACCGCGGTCAATCGCGCCAGCGGCCAGGTTGTCGTGAAGAAGGCCGAGTCGCTCGATCTGCGTCCGGCCGGCGAACCGCGCGGGGTACGGCCGATCGATCCACAGCTCGACCTGTTCCCCGAAGCGGGGATTTCCGACGCCGCTCGAGCATTCGAGTTTCAAGAGAACTGGGAACTGGCAATCGATGTCGCACGCTACAAACTGGAGGAAGTCAAACGGACCAGCATCGAACAGGGCCTCGTGCGAATGGTGATCACCCGCAGCCGCAAGACGGCCGTGCAGGCGGTGTACCGGGTCCGCAGCGCGCGGCAGCGGTTGGCTCTGCGGCTTCCGGACAAATTCGAATTGGACACGCAGCCATTACGGATCAACGGTCGCCCGCAGGGACTGGAGCGGGGTGACCAGGACGAGTTATTCATCCCGTTGGTGGGCCAGACACCGCAGGAACCATTCCTGCTGGAGTTGCGTTATACCGTTCCGGGCGATCACAGCGATTTGGAACTGCCGGAGTTCACGGACGATCCCGCGGTGCAGCAGGTGCATTTGTGCGCGTATCTACCCAAGGACTGGGCACTGCTCGGTTCGCGTGGGCCCTGGACCGATGAATTCCAGTTCCGGCGTTTCGACCTGATGACGCTGCAGGTTGTGGGCACGGAGGTGCGCGATCTGTTCGCGGAATTGGGACGGGGAGTGGCCGAGAAGGTCGGTGGCAACCTGATTTCCGACATGATGAACGGGTTTCCGACCGATGGCATCCCGTACCTGTTTTCCACGCTCAGGCCGAAGACCGCGCCCGACGGAAACCTGAAACTGGTCGCCTATCAGAAGAACTGGGTGCATGGATCGGTGTTTATCGTGGTCGCGATCTTAGGAATCGGCTTGACCAGGCGCGCCGTTTCGACCCGTTTAGTTCTCGTCGTATTGCTGATCATCGCCTGGGTGTTGTTGAGCGTATTCCTGCCGACATTTGTGATGCAGATCACGGACGGAGCGCTCTTGGGTGCATTGGGCCTGGTGGCCTTGGTCTGGTTCGTGGAATTGGTGATGAAGTTCCTGGCGCAACGTCCCCTGCGAGCCGCAGCAGCCGTAACGAGTGCCGCCGCGAACGCCGGCGGTACCGCACCAGGTTCGGACGCGACAGACGCCGCGGAGAGCGGCGGTGAAGCGCAAGCGGGCGCGCGGAAATCCGGCGAAGGCGTCGACCCGTTCGGCGCCGTGACGTTCCTCGATCAACCCGGCGACAAGGGTCCCGACAAGCCGGCGCCGAAACCAGGCGACGCGAAAAATCAAGGCGGCGACGCGCCGCAGGGAGGTTCCAGCAATGGCTAATCGGTTGAACCGTAACTGCCGGAAACAAACCGCGCTTCCGCCCCGGCGGCCCGATCGACTGGCGGTTGCGCTGCGCTGGACGATTGCCGCCTGCATGCTGACGCTCTGTGCCGGCGGAATCACACCGCGGCTCGCCGCACAACCGCCCCAGGCGGAAGAGGTAGCGCAACCACAGCCAGAGATTCCGCCGCCGCTGGCGCCACCGCTCCATCACGTAAACCCCAACGCGGGCCCCGCCGCTCCCGCCGAACTGCGAAAAGTGCGTGAGATCTACATCCCGTTCGAGGACATGAATATCGTCTTGGAGGGACAAACGCAGCGCATTTTTCTTTCTCGGGCAGAGTACGAGTCGCTGTTGCAGCAGGCGCGGAAGAAGCCTGTTCAATCCAAAGCGCCACTGGGTGCGGTTCCGATCTCCGCGGACTACCAGGCGGTGATTGACGACGGCCGAGCCTTGATTCGAGCATCGATCCGCATCGATGTACTGGCGGACGGCGTGCAAGCGGTCCCGCTGGAGCTTTCGGGCCTGGGGATCCGCTCCGCGTCAGTCGATGGACGCCCCGCGGCGCTGGGTCACGGCCCGCCGGTGACACTGTTTGTCGAGGGTCGAGGCCGCAAACAACTGGTCCTGGAACTGCTCGTGCCGATGCAGACCGCCACGGCGCTGCAGACGCTGCATTGCGACCTGCCGATCCCGTCGGCGACGCGGATGCAACTTACCGTGCCAGGCAACGTCGAGCTGAAAAGCGGCGCCGAGGTACTTGACCGCGCACTGGATCCGGAAAAGAAGAACACCCGCTTTGAGCTCCTGCTGCGACGCGGTGCGCAGACTCTGGTCATGACGCTGAACAACCGGCAACTGCTCAAGGATCGCGTCGTCGTGGCGCGCAGCGTCATGGTCGACGAGGTCACCCAGGCCTACGAACGGTTGCATTCAACCATGTCGCTCGCCGTACTGCATGGCGCGATCGATAAACTGCGACTGGGCGTGCCCCCCGGATTCGAGGTCACGGAAGTGCAGACGCCGCTGTTGTCGAAATGGAATATCGAACAGGCTGACGGCAAACCGGTATTGGAAGTCGTATTGCGGGAAGCTACCAGCGAGATGGTCGTCATTCACGTGACCGCCACGCGCGTTCCGCCAGCGCTGGATGCATGGTCGTTGCCTCAGCTGGTTCCGATGGATGTCGCGGGACATGTGGCGGTGGTCGGTTTGCTCGTCGAGGATCGCCTGCAACCGTACGCGATCCAGACCGAATCGCTGTTGCCGCTACAGACAGGCTACTTGACGGCCAATCTGCCCCAGAGCGTTTTCCAGGCCGAGCCTGGGGCGCCCCAGGTCCGTCCGATCGTCGCCTATTACTCGCCGCGCGGCGAGTTCTCCTTACAGTCGAAATTCCGTCAACCGCCGATGCGATTGAACGTGACCACCAACGCGCTCCTGGTGTTGTCCGATACCAGGCAGGAGTTGCAGGGACTGTTCGTGGTCTATCCCGAAGCGGAGAAACTATTCACGTTTGACTTCGCAATTCCTGACGACTGGGCGCTGCAGACCTTGACGGGCAAGGATGGCCAGCCGCTGCTTTTCGAGCAGTTTCGCGATGAGAGCGGAGCCAGGGCTCGGGTGACGTTCCCGTCGGGCATCCCGGCCGGAATGTCGGCCGAGATTCGTTTCCGTGCCCAATCGATCCCCAAGGAGTGGCTTGGCGACTGGACGAAGTCCACCGCCCGGTTTCCGCGCTTTACCCCGCGCGGCGCCGATCGGGACGAAGGGGCGATCGCCATCTCCGCCATCGACGACATCAAGTTAATCCCGGAGGAACTGCAAGGATTGGTGCCGCTGGACGAGGCGGAAAAGGCCCGTTACGGCCTGGCTGGAGTCGGGACCGACCTGATTTACCGTTACGACAATCCAATGTACGCGGCGACATTCGTCGCCGAACGGGCCGCTCCAACGATCACTGCGCGAACGTTCACGTTCGCGCGGATCCTGCCGGACCAGTGGCGGCTGCATTACGAGCTGGCCTTCGATATTCAGGACTCGCAAACCGATCGTTTGTCGTTACTGCTTCCCGGGGATACACCTCCGACGCTGGGCATCCGCGGCCTCGACCAGGTGGTGGTCAAGGAATTCAACGCCACCGAGACGGAACGGAACGGCGTCGCGATGCGCCGCTGGGACGTACTGCTTGCGCAACGTGTCGATGGCCGCGTGCGGCTGACCGTCGAGTTCCCCTCCGTTCCGCGCGACAGTGTGCCGATGGTGCTGGCCGCCGATGTCGCCTACCAGACAAGTGTCGTGACCGTGGAAGGCCACGCCGACCTCGATACCGAAGTGCGCATTGACGAAGCGACACGACCGCGCAAAGTCGATATCGGCGAACTGGCGGCGGCCGACTATGAAGTAGGCCGCCGCGTGCTGGCGTCAGTCGAGTTCGTTGGCCAGAGTTCTCCTATCACGGTTCGATCGCAGCTGCGATCCAGCCTGGAGCTCCCCAGCGCGATCGTTCAACGTGCGGAACTGGTGACGATGGTTTCCACCAGCGGCGTCAGTCAGACCGTCGCCCGTTTCAATCTGCGCACAAAAGCGACCTACCTGGAAGTGGAATTGCCAAAAGGTGCCGCACTCTGGTCGATTTTCCTGGACGGTACTGCCACAACACCCCAGCAGGAGAATGATCGACTGCTGGTCAGCTTGCCGGCGGACTCCGGCGCGCGACTTCGCGATCTGCAGGTCGTCTACGAGTTGCCGGTCGATGCATTCATGATGCGCGGCACCATCGAGGCGCCGGCCCCCGGGCTCCATCTGCGCGACGAATCGGGAAAGACCAGCGATCGCGTGCCGCTGGCCGATCTTAAATGGAGGGTGCGATTGCCAAGTGGTTTTCGGATCGTCAAGGTCGGCGGCTCCGTCTTTCCCGATTACGATGACGCCAATACTCGTCAACAGCTGGCGATGCGGGAATCGCCCTGGAACCAGTTGGGCCGCTCCATGGTGGCGATGAGTACGTTAGTATCCAGCAACGTGAACGACGCTGTGGCATCGGCCACAAGCCGTTCCCTGAGCACACGCTATTATTCGGCGGAACCGAAATCCGAAGCGACACCAAAGCCTGCGAGCGGTGAGGACTTGGAAAGTGCATTACATGGCATGTCCAATCAGCTGGACAGAATGTCGATGAAGCTGGCGCCTAAAAGTGGCGGTGGCGGCATGGGGGGAATGGGTGGCATTGTTGACGGCCGCGGATTCGGTGCCGGACGTCAACCCGCCAGCGGACCGATGGGTGGACAAGAACCAGGGGCGTCAGCTGCCGGAGGCATGCCCGGCCTGGTGCCGCAAACGGCCGCCGCCGATCCGCCAAAAGAGGCCGTGGTGCAGCACGCCCCGCCGTTGCCCCCCACGGGTAAAGATCTTCGGGTGGATGAGGGTCGTGTCGGTTATGTGGCGGGTGAATCCCTGTCGGGTAAGGATGAGAGACGGCGGGGTCGGTCGCAGCAATTCGCTGCGACCTGGGCCCTGGAAGGGGTGCGCAGCCTGCGGTTTGATTTTGATCGTTGGCAGCAGTCGGACGGCGGACAATGGACCACATTTCTGAGCCTCGGCGAGGCGCCAATACTACGCGCAACGCTGGTCGATGCGCGACGATTGCATTCGCTTGGCTGGGCGATTGCAATCGCGATCGGGCTGGCAGGACTTTTCGTGGGGCGCATGGGAGCGTCCACGAAGCTCAAGTTCGTGGGAAGCGTTCTGCTTCTGTCAACGGTCTTGCCACTCGTCACGCCATGGATGCAGGAAGTCGGACTGGTCTGCGACTATGCTTTCTGGGCGGCGATCACTTGCCTGGTGGCCTATATGGTGTGGGGAATCGTGCGGTGGTGTGCGGGTCTCGTTTCGCGCGTCCTGCGGCGATTTCGCCGTGCTCCGGCCACCGCCGTGGCTGTGGCAGCGACGGCGGCGATCTGCGGCATACTCGTCACGCCCCCTGCCCCGTCGGCCGCACAGGAAAACGCAGCCCGGACCACCGATCTGTTGCAGCACCTGATCGGAAAATTGGACCCGGTCAAGATTCCGGAAGACGCGGTGCTGATCCCTTACAATTCGGACGATCCCGACGGATGGAAAAAGGCCGAGCGGATCATGGTGCCACTGTCGGTGTATCAGGCGCTCTGGAATCAGGCTCACCCCGAACAGAAACCGACTCGAACTCCGGTCCCGTTCGCTTGGGCTGGCGCGAGCTACCAGCTCACGCTGCAAGGCGACTCCTACGCCGAATTCACCGGGCGGCTGGAACTGGATCTGTTCACCGACGACGAAGCGCGTTTGCCACTGGCGATTGTTCATGGTGTGCTGACCGAGGCGCGCGTCGATGGACAGCCCGCTCGCGTGGTTCTGGTCGAGTCGCCACCGGCGAAGGGCGCGCCGGCCGCGCCCCTTTTCACTTTGAGCGCGGTCGGAAAAGGACGTAAAACGGTCGATCTGACGATCCGTATGCCGATCACTCGGCGCGGTGGCTGGCGCATCGTCAATGGGCAGTTGCCACATACTCCGGCCGCTTCGCTTTCCATCGCCGCTCCCGAGCCGAAGACCGAGGTGCGTCTGGCGGGCATCCCCGATAAGGCTCGACACGAATCCGATGCCCCCAACCAGAAAATTGAGACCAGTTTGACCGCGGGCGAATCGTTCACGATTCAATGGCGTCCCAAAGTCTCGGAGGCGGAGGTCGATCGCAGTCTGACCGCGGTGTCCCAAGCCGAATTGGAAGTCCGCGAAGACGCTTTGCGATTAGCCTGGCAACTGCAACTGGAATTCCCTCGCTCCCGGCGCGAGTCATTTTCGATCCGCGTTCCAACCGACTATCTCGTCGAACGCGTATCCGGCTCCAACGTGAAAGGCTGGAGTACCGACGCGTTGGGCGAAGCCGACGAACGAGGAAGGCTGTTGGAAGTGACATTGCTCAAGGCGGCTCAAGATAAGGAGTCGATCGTACTGCACCTTTCGCGCCGGGATTGGCTTGGCAAGGATGACACGGCTCGTTTCCCGTTGCCGTTGGTGACGCCGGCGGATGCGATGCAGCACCAGGGGACACTGGTGCTGGCGCGCAGCCCGATTCTCGACCTGAAAGTATCGGATCTGGCGAACCTGGCGCAGACCGATCTGGTGGAGCTGAAAATCGCCGGGGACGACGCGTTTTCGCAGGGCGTTCTGCTGGCGCGCCCGTTCCAGGCCTTCCGATTCGCCGCGGCCAACTATCGGGCAACAGTTTCAGCACGGAGTGTCGAGTCACGGCCGTCCGCCGAATTTCGAACCATCTTGAGAATCGCCGAACGGGAATCCCGTGTCGAAACCCAAGTGGCGATTCAGGCCAAGGACCGCACGCTGTTTCGCATCGATCTGGCCCTGCCGAAGAATCTGAAGCTGGAATCGGTCGTTGTCCCCGGTTCCCACGAATGGGTTACTTCGGAGGAAGCCGAGCATCAACTGCTGACGATCTACCTGCACGCCGGTATTCAGGGCGACTTCAGTATCAACCTGGAAGGCAGCCTCGGTGCCCGTCGGGCAAACGACCCAGTATCGGTCCCGCCGATGCAGCTGTTGAACGTGGCGAGGCAGACATCCGACATCGTTGTGCAGGCCGATCCGGCCTACGACGTGAACGCGCTCGAATCGGAACTGAAGGATCTGCAAGTCGTGACTCTCGATCGGACTTACGCCTGGTTGAGCCCCGAACAAAGGTCGTCGAAACGGCTGGCGCTTCAGGCTTCCAAGGCCGGTTATCAGGGGACGCTGGCCGTCACCCGCCGCAAGCCGGAAGTGTCCTGCCTTTCCGTCACCAATATTCGTATTTCTGGCCACAACATCCGCGAGACAATCCTGCTGCGGTACGACATTCAGAATTCCGGAATTCGCGAATTAGTGTTTCAGCTCCCCGCCGCTCTCCGCAGCGCACGCATTAAGACCGCCTTAATGCGGCAGAAAACGGTGCAGGACGCCGACCCGGGTTCGGTACGCGTGCGTGTTGATCTGCAGGACGAGGTCATGGGTGAACTCAAGGTCCTGATCGAAAGCGACCGGCTGCTCACCGGCGACAATCAAGCTTCACCGATCCCCGTGCTCGAGTCGGTCGATCTTGTCGAACAGCAATTGGTGGCGTTCGAGAGCTCCGGGCGCGATGAACTGGTGTTCGATACGACGGAGGGAATGCAGCTGATCGAATCGCGAGAAAACAGCACGCTCGCCGGACTGCTGGGAACGAACTATATCTCGGCTTACAAAGTTACCGGCAAACAACCGAACCTCACCTACCATCTCAAGGGACGTCGGATGGTGGAAACGGTCGGCGCGCGCGTCGGATTCGGATTGACGGAATTGCGTCTGGACGGGCATGGCGCCTACCGGGCGAAGGTAACGTACTACGTCGAAAACACAATCGAGCAATTCCTGGTCGTGCAACTGCCGAGTGGTGCTTCGCTCTGGACCGCCATGGTGGATCAGGAAGTCGTTCGCCCTTCTCCCGTTTCCGCCGCCGGAACGACCGGACAGGTGCGAATTCCGATCGTGAAAACGGCGTTGGGAGATCCACCCTACCCGGTCGTTCTTACTTACGCCGGCAAGCTGGCCACGCCCGGCAACTTGACCAGCGTTAAGTTCCCGCTGATGCGGACAGTCAATATCAATGCCGAACTCAGCCACGTCCGACTGCTGCTGCCGTCCACGCACCGCTGGGTGAATTTCGACGGGACACTCGGTCGCGTCACCGACAAAGGCGACTTCCAGTCCGGCTTCCTCGATTTTCGTACTCGACAAGTGGAACAGATCCTCGGCCTGCTGCAGTCCGATGTCGACAGCATGACGGTGCTTCGCTGCGAAAATAACCTGAAGCAGTTGGGATTTACCGTCGACGAATACACCCGCGCGAATACGGGCCTGTTCACCAACGAACGTTTCCGCGAAAAGGCCAGCGGCAACAAAGCGGCCCAGGTCCGCGCCCTGCAGCGTGTTTCGGAAGTCAATGCAAGGCAGTCCGTGGATGTCGACGGCACCGACAATCGTGTCCGATGGAACGATGCGCTCGAAGTTCAACAGGCGGAACGGGCTCGCAATGTAGTTAGCAAACTGGGTCGCAACTTTTTCGACGTGGCTGGACAGGAAATCGCCAAACAGTCGGAGGTCAATGTGGATTGGTTTTCTGCGAACAACCTGGCGCAACGCCTGAAGGATGGCTCCAAAGCCGACCGTGGCGAACTGGGCGATCATCCCGATCAATCCCGACCCAGTCGTGTGGCGGTGAACCCGCAAAATCGGGCGAAGCCCAGCGCCAGTTTTGCCAATTCCGCGCGCAACGACCGCGAAGCGAATCCGGTGGACGCACCCGTTCAGTTGTTCGAAGGAGGCGCCGCCCCGCAACCCGGCGACCGTGACGCCCAAGGACAATCCGCTAACCTCGCCAAAGGCCGTCGTGTACTCGATCTGGAACGGGATTCCAAGGATCGATACCAACAGCGACTTCAGTTGCAGACCGAGCAACAGCGGCAAATGATCCCGCAGGCCGCGGAAAATCTGCCTCAACCGTCGTTCGGAATTGAAGAAGAGAAGGACAAGAAACAACTGGCACAGTTGAAAGACGGCGCCAGCGACCTCATCGCCGACGTGGAAGCCCCCGATTTCGCGCCTCTCAATAGGAACTTGAGCGCCATTGTTTCGCAGAATCAAGCCGTGGACCAGTCACCGGCAACGCCCTATCTCCGCAGCCTGCAGGTCGAACTTCCCGAGCGAGGTGTGGAGTTTCTGTTCACGACGCCGCGCGGAGAACTCGAACTGACCGCCCAGGCGATTGACGCCTCCGTCGGCCAGCGCTCCGAACGACTGGGAATTGTTGTCGGCGTGCTCTGCGGACTGGTTGTGCTCTCCGGCTTCACCCGCGGGCTCCGCCGCCGCTTCGGAAATGCTTGATGGTGCCGAGTCGCTCCGCGTGTGGCCGAGTCGCTCCGCGACTCGGCGTCGAGTTGCGGAGCAACTCGACCACAACTTGCGGCACAGCGGTATCACTGACCTTCGTCTCGATTTGAGAACGAACGCTCAGGTTGGGACGGGCTCTCGCAATCGGTGAGGTTTGAGCCGTCGGCAGACTGCCAGATTTCAAGCGAATCCAGACCTGGCAATCGCCAGCGCGACTTTGGCACATCGATTGCATCTACGCGTTCAGCATAAATCGAACAGCCGTCGCTCCAACCGGTTCATCGATGCAACCGCAGATTCATCTTCCCGTATTTTAATCGCGATCCCGCTGATGGGGGCGCGGTTGGCCTCGCGCCAGCCGCGTCCTTTTTTTGCGCCAAGGGCAAAACGTAGGATGGGCCTCCCGGCCCGTCTAGAAGTGTGAATCGGCGCCGAGTAAAAGGTGCGAGCATTGGCCGTTCGAACCAAAAGACGAGGCGGGCGACGGCTCCAAAGTCGTCCAAATTGTCGAGCCGACTTTCGAGGAAGACGGGGCGGGAGACCCGTCCTACGACGTCCCACGACCACGTTAATGCACAACTCACCTATTTCTTAGCGCGCAGGAACGCGATCAGGTCGGCCAACTCTTGCGTCGTGAGTTGCTGGTCGAGTCCTGACGGCATGATCGAGACATTGCCCGGGCGGATTTCCTCGATGTTGTCCCGCGCCACTCGTACCTCCGTCTTGGCGCCGGTCGCGACAAGCAACGCATCGGGAAGTTCCTTGCGGACGAGGCCGGCGACCGCCTGCCCGTCCTTGGTACTGATCACGATCGGCTCGTAACTGCGCACAAAGCTTGCACTGGGAAATACGATCGATTCGAGCAGGTCCCGTTCGTTGCGAATGTCGGCGATCCGCGTCAGGTCGGGGCCGATACTGCCACCCAGGTATCCCATCTGATGGCAGACGATACAAGCGGTTCGAGCACTGTGAAAAACGGCCTGGCCCCGGCGCACATCCCCGTCCTTGAGTCCCTCGAGCAGTTGCTGCAGGCGTGCCCGCTGTTTCTCCAGATCGACATTCAGTGCCGCGTAGAGCCGCGCGCCAGCCTCTTCCACCGCGAGACCAAATTTCCCCAAACGAATTCGCAGCGAGTCCGCGCGCAGGTTGGCTAGCGCCGGCGAACGCTCCAGCGCCGCGATCAACGCCATTCCCACCTGCTTTTCCTGCGACTGATCGAAGGCCGCCAGCAGCCGGTCAACTTCCAACGGTCCGACGACCGGGAGCAGTTCCGTCACACGCACTAACTGCTCGTCCGACAGCCGAGCCTTCGACAGCACGTCGGCAGCCGCCGAGCGAGCCACCAGCGACTCCTCGTCGCGCAGGCCGCTGAGCAGGAATTCCAGCAACGGCTCGTCCACCTGCTGGACACCACCCGGCACCGCTGCCAGCACGTCCAGCCGCAGCGGTTTTTCCCAGGGGCCACGGTTCGCGAAGTCGATCAGGCTGGCGGCAACCCGTGGCAGATCCGGCTTGGGGATCGCCACTGACCGGACCACGAGCGACGCCAAATGCCCCGCCTGAGGATCCGACTCGGTCAGGACCGCAATCAGTGCCGCGACCCACGCTGCCGGCAGCTCTTTCAGTGCCGATTCACGCATCGCCTGCAGCGCAATGGCACGAGCCGGCGCCGGACCAGATCGGGCCGTGCGAGCCAACAGATCTTGAACGGGTGGTTGCCCGCTGAACAACGTCAATTGCGACGTGAGCTCCCTGGCTCCTTCCGCCGTCGCCGGCGGATGTTCAAGCCGATCGTCGAAGTACCTGGCTAAGTCCCCACCCCATTCGGGATGCCGATTCACAAGCCAGCTCGCGGTCTCCCTGAGCATCGCCACGGGCGAATTCAGCAGCGGGCTTACCTGATCCGGGGTCAGCCCGCCGTCCGGGATCTGATCGAGGGCCACCAGGGTCGCACGCCTTGTCCCCGGCGACGCACTCTCCAGTCCTCGCCGCGTCCCCGCCGCGTCGCCGATTTCAATCAGCGCATAAATCAACGAATGCTCGCGAACGCGATCGCCGCCATATCTCGCATCGGCCGCGGCAGCCAGCAGCACCGGCACCGCTTCCCTGGACCCGATGCGACCCAGTCCTTCCGCCGCGATACGCTGGTGGGCAGGCGATGGCTCGCCGAGTACCTCCTGTAACCGCTCCACCGCCTCGCGATCGCGCCATAAGCTCACCGAAGTTAATGCCGCGTGCCGGACCTGCGGATCAAGATCGTGCAACGCCTCGCGCACCAGCAATCGAGCCACCGGCGCGTCGATCCGATTCAAACTCCAGATGGCGCCCAACCGCTTGTCGACATAAGCCCGAGTCGGATTGCGGACAACCTCGGCCAAGGTGCTCAAAGCCGACAGGCCCCGCCTCGCTATTTCCACAATCGCCCTGTTTCGGACGGTATGTCGCAGATCGTCCAGGTAACGAGGCAACTCCTCCACGGCCAGTTCCCCCCAGGCAATCGACAGGCCGCGAGCATCGTCCGACTTCGGCATCCCGATCCGCCGAACCCGATAGATCCCACCCAGAATGTCGGGCTTCCACAACTGCGACGTCGGACAGCAGAGCTTGTACCAGCCGCCCGTATTGACCACGATCAGGCTGCCGTCGGCATCCTCGACAATATCGGTCGGATGAAAGTCGAGATTGTCCGAGACGAGAAAGTCCTCGTCCCGCGTCGCGTAACTCGCACCGGACGGTTCGAGCAGATGCCGAGTCACCTTGTGCATGTTGAACGAACAGGCAAACAGGTTTCCCTGAAATTCGGCCCCCAGCGCACGGGAGTCCAGCAACGCCAGACCGCACGGCGCCGCCGGCCCCAGATGGACGAGCACCGGCATCACATCGCCGGTTCGCGGATGGCCGTCCAGAACATTGTGCACTTTCCCGTAGACGCCACCGTAGATCGCGTGAATCAAGCCGTCGCGCAGGCCGGCACCGGGATGCACCAGGAACGTCGTCGTGAAGATCCGCTCGCCGGTCGACGTAAAGACCACGTCCACCGGATTGTCCATCCCGCCCGTCATCACCGGCTCAATGCCGCTTCCATCCACTCGAGCCCGAAAAATATGAGCCGCCTTTGTTTCCAACGGCGCGCGACCCGGCCGATCGTAGGTCTGCGGAGCAAACGCACCCTTGCACCAGTAAATCCACCCGTCCCGGCCCGCGTACGGGCCGTGTAGATCGTTGGCACAACCGGTCAACGTCTTGCCATCAAAGAAGACTTCGCGCCGGTCCGAGACCCCGTCATCGTCCTGGTCGGTGAATTTCCAGATCACGGGCGGCGCCGCGACATACAGCGATCCGTCCAGAAACATCGTCCCTTCGGGAAACATCAGCTTGTCCGCATAAGTCGTCCGCGAATCAAAGATGCCGTCTCCATCCTCGTCCACCAATCGCACAATACGGTGCGGCTGATTCTGCAGTTGCTCTTTGACCGGGTCGTTGGTTCCCGACGATTCGGCCACGTACAACCTGCCACGCTCATCCAACGCACAGGTAATCGGCCGTTCGATCAACGGCGGACCGGCTATCAACTCGATCTCGAACCCGTCCGGCAAACGAAACAGATGTTCGCCCAATCGCGTTTCTCCCGCGACTAACGATGAACAACTCATGCCCACCAGGACCAGTAGCCGCAACGGCCGTAACATGGCGAGACTCCATGAGACCCAACGTCGTTGATCACGGCATCGTACCATGGCTTGCGGTGGATAGGGTTACGGGGAATGGGTTACGGGGAACTTCCTTCTTCCTTCAATTGTCGCGCCAAGCTTCAAGATTCGCACCGATCACGACTTTCAGAAACGTGCAGATGGCGAATCCGGAAAAGCCACCGAGCACCACGAAGGCGGCCGTGCCGAGTGTCATGTTGGCCCAATTCGCTCGCTCCTCCAACGCCATTCCCAGAAGCCAATAGCCCAGCACCGCGCCGCCAAGCATCCCCAATCCAACGACAACGACCACAATGACGCCCAGTGGTCTCCGTTCGCTCAACCCCGTTGTTGGGGCAAAAGCGACCGTCGCGCGATCGGACGGACGGTATGTCGCATCCGGACCACCGTCCCCTTCCGTTTGACGCGACTGTTCACGCAACTTCGTGCCCAGCGAGTTCCCGAAGACATGCGCGGCGATACAGAGAATGATCAGGAGTCCCATCCCCAGCGATAGCCAGCTTACAACTTTGATGGCGGCCAGCGCGACGCAAAGGAGTCCCACCAGCAGTAGCAGACTGCGCAGGCCGAAACGGAATCTCGATCTCGGCCCTGCGTTGGTCGACAGCGGAGGGTGAAAGCGGGCCATCTGCGTAAGCCGGGCTAAATGGAAAACTTCAGACCATAAATTCGGAAAAGTCCCCGTAGATTCATTAAACACCGGATTCCATCGCGACGAAAGTATCCGTTGCGATGGTCGGTTTCCTCGTCTGCTCGCGGAGCGCCGATGGGTATTTGTAGGCGGCACGATTCAAATAGTTCCTTGCGAACGTCGGGCCATCGACGTCGAACATCCCGGCCGTCGATCGTCGCCGGACTGTCGAGATGGACGCGCATCGCGGGAGTGCTATTTGCATCGCTGGCGTTTTCGCCGTGCTTCGACCAACTGTCGGCTGCCGAACGGGGGCAATCCGCCAGGACGGTGAAGGTCACGGAACCCGCGATGACACTGGAGTCGCTTGAGGCAATTGCGCGCGCCGAACATCCCGCCTTGCGGCAAGCGGCGGCGCGCATCGACGCGGCGCGAGGCAAATGGCTGCAATCCGGCTTGCCCCCCAATCCGAGATGGGGGTATTCCGGTCAGCAGCTTGGCAGTCGAGGCCTGGCGGAACAACATGGCGTGTTGATTGAACAGGACCTGGTGCGCGGGGGAAAGCTCCGCGCCAACCGCCGGGTCGCAGGCCACGAAATTGAACAGGCCGAACGGGAGTTCGCCGCGCAGGAACTGCGGGTTCTGACCGATGTGCGACTTGCGTTTGTCGAGACGCTGGTTGCGCAACGTCGCCGCGAGTTGACCGACGACTTGGAGCGGATCAGTAGTGAAGCGGCATCGATCGCGGATTCGTTGTTCGCGTCCAAGGAAGTCAGCCGTGTCGATGTGTTGCAGGCGAAGCTGGAACTGCAGCAGGCGCAAGTGGCGAGTCGCGTGGTTCGCACGCGCCACGAGGCTGCCTGGCGGCAATTGGCGGCTGTCGTCGGCCAGCCGGATCTGACAATTCGTTCCATCGACGGGCAATGGACGTCGGATATTCCCGACCTGGAGTGGGACACTGTTCTGGATCGCCTCTGGCAGGAAAGCCCCGAAATTGCCGTTGCGCTCGCGGGACTGGCGCGGGCGCGCAGCGCCATTGTTCGCGCGGTCGCCGAGCCGGTACCGGATATCACGGTGCAGGGGATCGTGCAGCGCGATTATGGAGTGCGCGGAACCGACGGTGCGATCCAAGTCACCATGCCGTTTCCGATCTTCAACCGCAATCAAGGCGCGATCCGGCAGGCGCGTGCCGAGAGCGTCGCGGCCGAAATGCAATTACAGAAACTGGAACTCGACCTGCAAAAACGGCTGGCCCACGTCTTCGAACGGTACGCCAGCGCGCGACAACGCGTGGAGCAATATGAACAGGAAATCCTGCCGCTGGCCCGGGAGTCGCTCGACCTCACTCGAGCCGGCTACCAGAGCGGCGAACTGAACTACCTGGCTTTCCTGACGGCGCAGCGAACCTATTCGCAAACCAATATCACGTTTGTCGAGGCACTGGGCGAATTGCGCGGCGCGGTTTGGCTGATCGAAGGACAGTTGCTCCACGGCGGAATGAGTTCCGATTCCGCGCCTTGATGACGCGTCAAAACCCCGGCAATCGCCAGACTCAGGGATGCTTGCCGGAATGGTGCCCCAGGTCGGAGAGCCTGCCGCGCAGTTCATACAGCATCTGCTGCTCCAGCGACACGTCGCGGCCGATCGTGATCCATCCTAACGTCGCGGGACCTTCGTCCCGGTACCGCTCGTTGCGAACCAGCGAACCGTCGTGCCGCGCTGTATTGGTTCCCACGGTTGCGCGCTCCGGATGATCAACATCCTCCAGTTCTTTGCGCACGATGACATCCACAAGGTAACCATTGGCCTGCGGAATGACGCGGATGGTCGCCTGACGCCGAACCGACTGCAATGTGGCGTGAAGTTTTTCGAATCCCGGCGTGCTGTCGCGTCGCCAGGGCTCAAGGACCGTCGAGCCGGTCCGCGCAAAGGTCTCGATCCGGCCCTCCATCAACACACCGCCGACTTCCTGAACCCGCTGTTCTCGATCGATCTGAAAATAGTCGTCGACTTCATCCACGAGTTGGTTCCAGATCAATTCGCGGTCGTTAAGCGGGATCAACATAGGGTTCGGTAAGGCCTCTTTCTGATTGATCGTGGCAACAGGCGTGATGAGCGGCCTGTTCCAGAATCGGCAACCGGTCAAGGCGGCGAACAGCACCGCAGCCGCCAGACCAAAGGCCCGTGTCCGAGCGAACAGGCCCCGTTCGACAACGCACAAAGGCCGTTTCGATCGGAAATCGGTACGACGCCGCTCGTACGTCCCGCCCTGCGACGCGCGGCGCATCCTGGCTCTCCTTCCGTTGCGTTCCATCCGGCGACTCCCAAGGGCCGGGAGTTTGGCGAAATCCCGGCTGGGTGACAAGTTCAATCGCCGCCACCCACCCGCTGTCCGCCGCCGAAACGGGCTCGCGAGAATCCTCGGGACCGTCACGTCGCAATTTGCGCCGGCTTCCCAAATAGCCTATCTTCAAAGGTCGGAGTTCTCGAAACAAGTTTCGAGCTACGAGCAATCTTAGAGTGTCCAGCCTTTACGGTACTCTTTGTGGATCAGCGATTGTGCGGATGGGGAGTTCGTGACTTTGAGGTCGGCGGCGTTCCACTCCAGCGTCTGACCGCTGCGGTAGGCGACGACGCCAAGCATTACTGCTTCGGTCAATGCGCCGGAATAGTGGAAGTTGCAGGTCGTCTCTCCTCCGGACTTGATCGCTTGCACCCATTCGTTGTGGTGGCCGATCGAATCGGAAATCGTCGGCGCGGGCGGTTTGAAATCCGCAAATTTATCCGAAGGCAGCAGTCGATACTCGCCGTAGTTCGAAACCAGCATACCTTTTTCACCGAGGAACATCTGTCCGCTGGGCCAACTCAGCGGCTTGCCATCCGCCGTCCTGGCGGTCTTGAGCCAGTCGCCGAGCATCGGTGGCAGTTTGCCTCCGTCGTACCAATGGACGCGAACGGCCGGATCCGATCCTCGCGCCGGATAATCGTACTGGGCGGTGACCCAGAGCGGGACATTTTCCGCATCGACGGCGGGGCCTTGGGCGGCAATCTTTCTGGGGCCATGCAGCTTGAGTGCCCAATGGACCAGGTCGAGGTAATGGCAACCGAAGTCCCCCAACGTACCGCTGCCGTAGTCCCAGAAATTGCGCCAGTGGAACGGGTGCACGCCTTCGCTGTAGGGTCGTTCAGGCGCGGGTCCAAGCCATAGATTCCAATCCAGGTTGGCCGGCGTCTTGGTATTCGTCGTCAGTTTCTTTCCACCGTAGACGGTGTTGACCCAGACGTGCACTTCCTTCACAGGTCCGATCGCCCCCGATTGGATCAGTTCCACGACGCGGCGGTAGTTCGACCCCGCATGGATCTGGGTGCCCATTTGTGTGACGAGTTTATTTTCGCGAGCCAGGTTGGCGAGCGTACGCGCTTCCAGCACGGTATGGGTCAGCGGCTTTTCGCAGTAGACATGTTTTTTAAGTCGCAGCGCCATGGCGGCGGCGGGGGCATGGCAATGGTCGGGAGTTCCGATCACGACAGCATCGATATTCGGCGATTCTTTTTCCAGCATGACGCGGAAGTCGTGGTATTTGCGGGCACCGGGATAGGGTGCGGCGCCTTTTTCCAGCAACGCCTCATCGACGTCAGCGATCGCCACAATGTTCTGGCTTTTCAGTTCCTGAATATTCGCGCCGGCGCGTCCCGTGGCGCCGATCGCGGCGATATTCAGTCGTTCGTTGGCCGACAAACGCGCACGGGCCGTGGAGGGATTGATGAAATAGCCACTCGCCAGCGCACCGCCGGCGACGAGTGAATGCTGGACAAACTGCCTGCGGTCGATCGAATGACGCATCAAAAAGCCTCCCCGAAAACACTGGAAAAAGGACACGAAAACGGACCAATTCTAGCCTGCCCAACGACGTTTACTAGAGGATCAAAGTTCCACTTTGGCCCAGAACGGGTGCTGGCGATCGCCGCGCGTACGCACATCTTCCAGCAGCGTCCGGACACTCGGCGCCAGTCCACGAATCACCTGCCCGTTGATCGTGATCTTCTGGTTGAAATTGATGATCTCCGGTGACAGCCAGGCGATCGTCGGGTGGCCTTTCAATTTGCTGACCGTCAGACCATTGTTCTTGAGCACTTTTCCCGACACTTTGATCGGCTGAAAGCTGGTCGGCGGAGGCCAGGTTGTGGGGGGAATCATCTTGGATGGCGGCAGTTCCGGAATTTCCACGAACCAGAAGTAGTTGTCCCAGGGCCGCATCGTGTGGCATTCGAACGACTCAATGTTAAACACTCTCCGGTGCAGATTCATCCATTCAAAGATACGGAATATCTCTTCCTGAAAATGCTCTTGGCCACGTCCAAGAAAATCGACGATGGTGATATCGAACTCGGTAACCTTGGCGCTGCTCATGTATCGGTTCCACTGCACCGCGTTGGTGTCAATCTTGTTGCCGTCCAGCTCCCCCGCCACAAAGTACATCGGCAACTGCCGCGCATTGGGAAAGTAGCGTGGGATGTACTTATCGCATGTGGCAACGATCGGAATCAGCCCTGCCCACAGGTCAGGATGCGAAATGCCGATATCCCAGGCCGCCTCGCCCCCCATCGCATGACCACTAAGGAAGACTCGATCGGTGTCGATCGAAAATTTCCTGCAGGCATCGCGCAGCGCGTAGAGGCAGGCGGCGTGTTCCGTCGCGGAATACTCGTAACGCCGCTGGTGTTCCCGCGTCCACTGCGGAGCAATGACGACATAGCCTTGCCGAGGCGCCTGCCCCAGATGGATGCCGAGATTGGTATTCAGCAAACCTGTCCACCAACGCAACTGGTCCAGGGGCGCGACGCCGACGTTGCCCAGCGTCACCACGCAAGGGTATCGCCGGTAAGGATCGTACTCGGGCGGCAGTTGAACCAGATACGTAATACTCGGGTCGCCCGGCAGTCCAGGAATACTGAACTCGAACAGGCCAGGCTCGATCGGTTTGGGAAGCTGCTGCGGATTGAGCAGCGGTTTCATCTGCGCGATCAAGCGAGCCACATTGGCCGGATCGCTGCCCTCGAGCGCTTCCAATTCGGCCAGAATCGGCTCGCGCTCCCCCGCAGTCTTGCCGGTCAAATACCGGCGGATAAGGTCCCGGACCTGGGCCAGCGAACTGGTCACGGACATATTGTCATTACCGGCACCGCTACCCAGCAGCCAACCGCTGATCGCCAGCGCCACTTTGCGATCCGGCTGGAACTTGGGATCCTCGGCGAAACGCAGAAAATCGGCCATCCGATCGAGCGTGTTGAGGTTCAGTTCGCTGACAATCTCCTCGCGGATCGAGACCAGGTTCTTTTTCAGCAACTCGTCGTCCAACGCATCGAATTCGCGCTGAAACTGATCGACGCACTTTTTCAGTAGTACCCGCCGTTCCTCGAAGCGATCCAGGCGATCCTTAACTTTGATCATTGTTTCGCCGGCCACGCCTTCCGCCGGGAAATTTTCGAGCATGTTCCGCGACAATCCATGTTGCCCGGCGTCCGAACGCAGATCGATCTCGCGAATCAGCCGTTCCGAACTCGCCTGCCGGATCTCCCGCTGCTGTTTGACCAGATTGGCGTCGTTAAGTGCGGGGAAATCCTTGGTTATGCCCTCGAGCTCAATCAACGCATCTTCATACCGTTCGGCCTGCGTATACAGCCGGACAATACGCAGGCGATCGTCCGGTTTGCTGGTATCGATCGCGTGGTACAGAACGGAGGAGAGTGTGTGTTGATCGATCGAATTGGTCGAGACCCGCATGTCCCAGATGAGTGGCGTCGGGATCTCCACCTGCAGACTTTCGACCTTCACGTAGTGGGGATGGACTTGAGTAATTCCCTGAATGAGCGACAGCTGCCCGTCCCCGCCACTCATGGTGTAGACACGATTGCCTCGTTCGTCCCACGGTTCGATGCGGATCACCGGTCCGACCGATCCGAGTTTGCGGTTCGCCGCGGCCACGCGCTTCTCAATAACAAATCGCTCCAACGGGGGATTCTCCGGAACCGAGTTCACGACGTGAACAAACGGCACGAAGGTTCGGCGCAGGTTGTCGTCGATCCCCACCGTGGGCAGGCCGCGTGCTTTTTCCTTTTCCTGAGCGGACTGCATGATGCCGGCGATCTGGACGGCGTTGCCGGTAAACTGCATCCCGTTCCGCATGGTGACCACGTCGGCAACCGCCGGAAAGTCGACCAGAAACCCGAGGCCAGCGGCGAGGATTGCGATCAAGCTTCGACTAGATTGCCGTGACATCGATCACTCCGAAGAAAAGATGGACTCAGGTTCATTCTGACCGATTCGAGCGGTTCGTCAATCTTTCCGTTTCGGCATTGGTGAACCGGGCCTGCGGAACCCCGTTCATCCGACGTTGCCGACCTGGCATTCGCCGAACTGATTGCGGATTTTCCCCACCAGTTTTCCTCGACAGTTTCCCACCCCGTTTCCAAGCCGGTGCCGACTGGGCAATGCGGCCCGGATGCGGTATGATGGTGCTGACTTCTGAATTCTATCGGTCGCAACCCCTACCGTACCAACTCCTTTTGGCGGGTCAGTCCATGGCACGTAAAATACTTAATCGCAAGGTTTTACGAGAAGAAGTCGAAGCGGCCGAGGCGGCGGGCAAAGACAAGAAAACGGGGGAAGCCGAGGCGGCGAAGAAGCCCAAGAGGAAATCCCGAGCCAAAGAGCCGGTCGTGGTACGATTGAAGCTCTTCTGGGGCGTTTTTAACGCCTCGATGAAACGGGTCGCACTGTACGAATTTACGCAGAAAAAACAGGCCGAACAGAAGGCGGCGGACCTGAACCAGGGGGGCAAACAGAACCACATTGTCCTCAAAGTCAAAGAACAGGTGACGCAGGAATAACCGGCCCTTCGGACTCGTAAGCGTTCCCTTCGGCGGATCGCGAGGCAAAAACGGCCTGATTCACCTTGCCACGCCCCGCTCTACTCCCTATTCTCCCCCTCCCGCCGTGAGCGCCTCGGGGTGCCCGCATCGCGGACCTACAAAGTAGGGCATGAGGATTGGTGGCATGCGCGAGTCGGACGCAATTCGAAATCCCTGGATCATTGGCTTCCTGCCTGGGATCGTGTTGTTCGCCGCCAGCGGTTGCGGTGTCGCCGCCTTCAGCCACAACAGTACCGGCGTACAGCATTACCTGACGCGCAACTACCCGGCGGCACGCCAGGAATTCCAGCAGGCGATTTCCATCGCGCCCGAGGACGCCAACGGGTACTACAACCTGGCCGCGACACTCCATCGCTTGGGGATGGATCGACGTCAGGCCAATACGTCACCAGAAGCCACCGAACTCCTGAACCAGGCCGAGAACTTATACAATCAGGCACTCGACAAACAGCCAAACCATGATGAAAGCTACCGCGGCCTGGCGGTATTGCTCGTCGAAACCGAACGATCGGACAGGGCGTTCGCGCTGCTGCGCAACTGGCTGCTGGCGAACCCGACATCCTCGGACGCGCGGGTTCGACTTGCACAACTCTATGAGGAATTCGGGCAGACCGAAGAAGCAAAACACTACCTGCAGGAAGCACTGGCGCAGAATCCGCAGCACACCCGAGCAGTCAACGCGCTGGCCAAACTGCGGGAAGATTCCGGCGACCTCGGCCAGGCGATCGCAAACTACCAGCGCTCCCTGCAGATCGACGCCCGGCAACCGCAAATCGCCAGCCGGGTCACCACCTTGCAGCAACGCGCTTGGGGAATCAACCCGGGAATCAACCCGGGTGTCACCGCCGCAACATCCACCGCGACTGCTCCCCCCGCGCTGAAGCGCTATTGAACGGCGGGCGACGGCATGGAACGCCGCGCTCACAGCACTTGCCGCGCTCACAGCACTTGCCGCGCTCACAGCACTTGCCGCGCTCACAGCACTTGCCGCGCTCACAGCACTTGCCGTGCCCGCCAAACCAGACTACGCCCCACCGAAC
>Ga0194120_10002137_pt1 | contig 34463 bp, 31 predicted proteins | sample TA2MahCa65mmetaG_FD_148642 | JGI IMG/M metagenome (GOLD analysis project Ga0194120, IMG submission 148642) | Freshwater microbial communities from Lake Tanganyika, Tanzania - TA2015019 Mahale Deep Cast 65m | ecosystem: Environmental > Aquatic > Freshwater > Lake | place: Tanzania: Lake... | reverse complement strand
CATCTTACGTAATCGCCGCATTCGTCAAGAGTCAATGACGGTCCAGCCTGCTGGACGATCTTTGCCAAGCGATGAGGCAATGTAACTTCGCTAGATAGGGATCTCATGAGTTTGATCAGTAGTGTCCCGTTAACTTGCAGCTATCCGTCTCAATAATGAGTATGGGGCGGGTTAGAGAACGATTTATTGTGGTGCCGATTTGAAATCAATTTATCCGTATTCCAGTTTAAGTAACGTCCAGAGATTGATTTCTTCGGAGATGAACTATGAACACGGGCAAGCCACTGTTCGCGCAAATCATGGGGCACTTTATTATTAACGGACGCACTGATTTATTTGCAAATCGTCGGGTCGAAGTGACCCCGCGCCTGCGAGAATCGGCGCATTGAACCTTGATCGGGACATGACAAGGCACGCGAGCGGTTCTGAACTTAAATACGCGGCGAAGAAGAAGGTGGCGCGGCGTGATTGGTTTCTCGACGAGATCCACACCGTGACGCCGTGGTCGCTGCTGGTCGCTGAGATCGAATTGTCCTACCCGAAGTGAACAGGACGAGATTGGCTGCCGATTGGCGTGGAACGCATGCTACGGATGTATATTGCCCAACAGTACTTTGGGTTGTCCGATGAAGGTATGGAAGACGCGATCGACGACAGTCAGGCCATCCGGCGCTTTGTCGGCATCGACTTATCGCGCGAATTCGCCCCTGATTCCACCGCCCTGCGCAAGTTTCGCCGCTTGTTGGAAGCGTACCAGCTGACCGAACGCATCGTCACGGCCATCAGCACCCTGTTGGCGGTCAAGGACTCGATTCTCAAGGAAGGCACCAGGTTAAGGCTTTGTAGATTTACCATTTCAACCACAGGGGAGGCGTGATGAAAGCCACAATGTATGTAAAAAATCGGTTGCTGTGTTTATAACCGCAGTTCTCAAAAAGGAGAGCGAGTCACATTCCTTAACGTTTTCCGGATTGCAAGGCGATGGACTGATCTCAAGGGCGCTCATCTGTCGTCCGAGTCGGTGCCTCCTACTCGGACCAGCGCGGAGTGGAGGTCTGTCTCCATTGACCTCCACCCACGTGTTTCTTGGAGCCAGTGACCATGGGGGTGATAGCTGAAGTGGAGTGAGTGACTACAGTACTGGGTATGGAACAATCACAAATGAATACATGTCAGGAGGGAAATCAGTGATATTGCGGATGGCAGCGGCAATGCCCATGCGAAAGAGGCGTTCGAACATGCGAAGGAAGCCGTGAAGCATGCTGAGGAAGCTCTGGCGCACGCGAAGCAAGCCGATCATGTTGGTCACAAACCAAAGGGGAAGGCAAAGTAGCGCATTCGATGAGGCCTGTGTCTCTCGCATCATCGTCAGATAGCCATCCTTTGAGGGTTGCCAGTGGCGCACCATCCGGGGCGCCGCTGCAACCTTCCCCCGCATTTTCGATTGTCTCCATAATGGGTGTGGGAGATACCACTTCCGATGGTAAGCGGAGGATCGATTCGGCTTCTGGTGGGTGCATGTTGCACGCAAGTTGGTGGCATTGATTTGCCTTGTCGCTGCCGTTACGATGGGGACATTTAACGGCGAGAGCGAGCATGCGGGATCCGATCAGAAACCGGTTTGTTGTACATGCCACCTGTGTTCTGGGGCTTGTGTTCCTCTCAATTGTGTTACCAACCTGGTCACGGGCTACTTCCCAAACGGCCCATCCGGAAGACGTGCGGCTGCATCTGGAACAGGGCGAAGCGCTGCTGCGACAAGGCAATCTCAAGGGAGCTGCCGAAGCAGCTCGACGCGTGCTCGAACAGAATTCGTCGTCCGCAGAGGGGCACTATCTCCTCGGGCGAGTGTGGCTCCGCGAGCGCAAGCCGGACAAAGCCGTGGAAGAGTTTACCCATTCCCTCGCACTTCAGCCCGCGTCCCCAGGCGTGCTGAGAGATTTGGCAGGTGTGTATGTGTTGCAAGGCAAACTGACCGACGCCGAACAGGCGTTCGTGCGTGCCATTGAAGTCGATCCCATCCACGTTGAGTCTTACCTGAGTTTGGCGAAACTGCACGAGCGGCGGCAAGACCAGTCTTCTGCGAAGAAGACCTATCAACGTGTCCTGGCGGTAGAACCGAATCAGCCAGAGGCGCTCTTTCACCTGGCGATGCTCTACGACAATCTCGGGGAATCCAAGGAGGCCCGTACAACCGCGGCTCGTCTAACGGCGGTGAGTCCCAAGCATGCCGAAGGGTGGTACCTGAGCGGGAAGCTCGCCGAAAAGAACGGCGACCTTCTCGAAGCCATCTCGGCATATCAGCATGCCGTGGTCGCCAAGGCCGATTTCGTCGCCGCGCACTACAACCTTGGATTCATCTTTCGGAGCCAGGACAAACCTCAAGAGGCGGAGCGTGAATTTCTAGAGGTGTTACGCTATCGCCCAGAGTACGTGGATGCGTATATCAGCCTCGGCGCGATTTACATCGGTATGAATCGGCTGGAAGACGCGGAGCAAGCTTATGCGAAAGCTGTTGCGATCAGACCTGATCATGCTGAGGCGCGATACAATTTCGGCGTGTTTTACGAACTCTATCGGAAAAACATGCCGCGCGCACTGGTCCAATATCGGAAGTATCGGGAATTGGGCGGGCGTGATGAGCGGGTCGAACGGATTGTCGGAGGGGGGCCTCCGTAAACAAGGCTTCGTCATTCGTCTACGCCAACCGTGAGAATCGAAACAGGGGTCTTTCCTGTTTGACGGATGACGTATGACGAATTACGTGGATTCGCTTACCAGTAATACGGCCAGGGGCGCCAATAGGGAGACCAGTAGGGCCCCCAGTAGTGGCCAAGGCCGATGTAGGGTCGAATATGGAGAGGGTCTTCTTCCTTGGACCACACGCGCAGAGTTTTGATCGCTACAACCGGGTACGTGTAGTCCGTTTCATCGAGCGGCAAGACGACAGACCCAGCGACTACTCCGGTGATAGTCACGAAGGTACCGGCGGGGATGGTGGCCGGGTCGAGAAACTCCTTCTTCGTCGCGACAAAACGGCCTTGCGATGTGCTCAGATCCATGGTTGGCTTGAGCGAGGACGCGAGAGAGAGCTGAAGAATTTCGATCCTAGTTTCTTCTTTCAGTCGCTTGGCGCCGAGAACCTTGCCGCCCAAGGTCATCGTCTGTCCCGTATACGTCTCAGGCGCCGCCTTCAACTGTCCGTAGGTGAGGCGTGGTCCTGTTGATTCGAGGCTGTCTCCCGTCGCGCAGCCGGACGTGATTAACAGCACCGACAGGGCCGGTACCCACCACCGTGTCATCATGGTGGCATTATAACAAAGAACCGGCGGCGGTGTGGTCCCTCCTTCAAAAAACGATATAATGGGGCTCAGGCTATTACCTCGAAAGGAGCGTGTGATGACTGGTCGAACGAGCGCGATGTGGAAGCGAGCCGCTGCCGTCCTTGAAACGATCGTTCTGCTGGGCTTGCCGATGGGGGGCCAAGCGGCGACTCTTCAGTTGAAGGGTAACTTCGAGCTCTTGAAAAACGAATCCTCGACCCATCAGAGGGGCAAAGTGAAGATCGTCGAGTTCGCGGACTTCTATTGCCCGCATTGCCATCACTTTGAAGAAACGGGATTGCCGCTGCTTGTCAAAGAATTCGGCGACAAGATCGAGGTAATGATGGCCGGATATCCAGTCATTCCAGGCAAGCTCCCGACGGCGTTTGACATGTATGAGCAGGCCAAAATCATGGGGAAAGGCGAGGCCATGAAGGCCATCTTGTTCCGTACCATCCATAAAGACAAAATGAATGGTATTCTCGATCGGTCGATTCGCTCATTGTTGATCACGGAGGCTGGGTTGGACGTGACGGCGTTTGAAGCCGGACTAGACAGCGGTAAGCCCGCGAGAGCGTTTGAAGACGGGCGGCGATGGGGGGATCGGATCAAGGTGTCGTCTACACCGTCGCTCTTGCTCGACGGCAATATCAAAGTCGACGGGGTGAACATGACGCCGGAAAATGTCATCACGATCATCCGGAGTATCCTGGAACACGATGCGAAGAAGTGAACGATAAATCGTAATGGGTGATGGGTAGAGAGCGGGCACGGTCGTTCACCTTCTTCACTCATCATGCATCACTGATCACACATCACGGTATTGAAATGGCAATCGATCCTATCTGTGGCATGACAGTCAGCCCGGACCGAGCGGCCGGCCAGCACGACTACAAGGGTATCACCTACTATTTCTGTGCGAGGTCGTGTTTGGAGCGCTTTCGTGCCGATCCTGAACAGGCGCTGAATCAGAAGTCGCTGAATCTGATCGCGATGCCCACTCCGCGGAAGCCATTGCTGGTGATGCAACCGGTCAGTCGGGGTGAGATTGATCCCGTGTGCGGCATGACCGTTCAGCCTGCCACCGCTGCAGGGCGATGTGAACATCAAGGAAACACCTACTACTTCTGCGCGACGAGCTGCCTGAATAAATTTCAGAATGATCCCAGCTATTACCTGACTCCGCCTGAACAGCGAGCTCCGCTTGTCATTCCGATTTCGGTTGGAGGGACGGTCGAGTACATCTGTCCGATGGATCCAGAAGTGCTGGAGGCCAAGCCGGGGGCTTGCCGGATCTGCGGCATGGCACTGGAGCCAAAGGTCGTCTCGGTGGAAGATGTCGGTAATCCGGAACTCGATGACATGAGCCGTCGGTTGTGGATCTGTTTGGGGCCGGTGGCGCTCGTGATGGTGCTGGCGATGGCTGACATGATTCCTGGCATGCCGCTGCAACGAATCATCGGAGGCGCCGTGCTCAACTGGGTGCAGCTCGCACTGGCAACACCGATTGTGCTCTGGGGCGGAGCGCCGTTTTTCCAGCGCGGCTGGGCCTCGATCATCAATCACGCGCCGAACATGTTCACGTTGATTGCCATCGGGACCGGAGCCGCCTATGGGTACAGTGTGGTGGCGACGATGGCCCCCACGCTGCTCCCCGCGTCCTTTCATGGTCATGACGGGACGGTGGCGGTTTATTTCGAAGCGGCCACAGTGATTACGGTGCTGGTGTTGCTGGGACAAGTGTTGGAATTACGGGCGCGCAGCCGGACCAGCTCTGCTATCAAAAGTCTTCTACGATTGGCACCGACAACGGCACGGCTGGTGGGGGCCGACGGGCAGGAGGACGATGTGCCGCTCGAACAGGTCCGTGTCGGCGATCAACTACGGGTACGGCCGGGTGATCGTGTGCCGGTGGATGGTGTGGTCACGGAGGGGAATACGTCCATAGATGAGTCCATGATTACGGGTGAATCAATTCCTGTGGCAAAAGAAGCGGGCATTGCCGTGACGGGCGGGACGATGAACGGGACCGGCAGCATTGTCATGACCGCCCAACGGGTCGGCCGTGAGACGCTGTTGGCGAGAATTGTCCAGATGGTCAGCGAGGCGCAACGAAGCCGCGCGCCGATTCAGCGAGTCGCGGACATGGCGGCGGGATATTTCGTGCCGCTCGTGGTGGGTGTCGCCGTGCTCACGGCTTGTGCTTGGGCTCTGTGGGGGCCAGAGCCCAAGTTGGCCTATGCGCTGGTGAATGCCGTCGCGGTGCTCATTGTCGCCTGCCCCTGTGCGTTGGGTCTGGCGACTCCCATGTCGATCATGGTTGGCACTGGGCGAGGTGCAACGGGCGGTATCTTGGTCAAGACGGCCGAGGCGCTTGAGATCTTGGGTAAGGTCGATACGGTTGTCTTTGATAAAACCGGAACTCTGACCGAAGGCAAGCCACGACTTATGACCATCCATAGCGTGGCACCGTGGACTGAGCAGGGTCTGCTTCATGCTGCCGCAAGTCTCGAGCAGGGAAGTGAACATCCACTGGCTGAAGCGATTGTGGCGGGTGCACAAAGCCAAGGCATTACGCTGACAACCGGTACACAGTTCCAATCGATGACCGGCAAGGGCGTATCCGGTCTGGTCGGTAAACACGCAGTGGTCATCGGGATCCTCTCATTTTTGCGCGAGAGGGTTGGAATCGAGGAACACTTGTTGGCCTCTCTGGATCAAGAAGCCGAGCGGCTGAGGGAAGAAGGGCAAACGGTGGTCTTCGTGGCCATCGATGGGAAAGCCGCAGGGTTATTGGGAGTGGCAGATCCGATCAAGCCATCCACAGCAGACGCGGTGCGTCTGCTCAAGGAAGAAGGTCTAAAGCTGGTGATGCTGACGGGTGATCATCAACAGACGGCTCAGGCGGTGGGTATGCAGCTCGGTTTGGATGAAGTCATGGCCGGCGTGCTTCCGAATCGAAAAGGGGAGATCGTCGCCAAGCTCAAAGCGGAAGGCCGTGTAGTGGCCATGGCAGGGGACGGCGTAAACGATGCACCGGCGCTGGCGCTGGCCGACGTGGGCATTGCAATGGGGACGGGAGCGGATATCGCTATTGAGAGCGCGGAGATGACATTGGTAAAAGGGGATCTTCGCGCGCTGGTGCGGGCCAGACGGCTGAGCAAGGCGACGATGCAGAACATCCGGCAGAATCTGTTTTTTGCCTTTGCCTACAATATGGTGGGTGTGCCGGTGGCGGCAGGTGTGCTGTATCCATTCTTTGGGCTGCTGCTCAGTCCAATGATCGCCAGTGCCGCCATGACCTTCAGTTCTGTGTCCGTCATTTCGAATGCGCTCCGCCTACGGCATGTCGAATTATAAGTGCGTAGGTCTATTCTCCATGGTGGCCTGATCATGGCATTTTCCATGAACATTCAACGAGAGATCGCCAAGAAGTTGACGCTTGTACAGTGGCGGGGCAGGACCAGGGCCCTTGCCTTGTGGGGAATGGTGGGAATTCTGGGCGTCCTTACTATTGGGTATTCTGGGGAGTGCGTTGCTCTGGCAACCGATGGCCATGATTTGCAGAGTCAAGTGAAGGCCACGGCGACTAAAGTGATTCCCGCCGTTGTCAGCATTGCCTCGACCGTCATGGTGCGCGACCAAGCCCTCAATGACGAAGCGTTACCCTTCGGCCTATTCAAGGATCCTCTCACCCGGCGCCAATATGGACAGGGTTCTGGGGTCATTGTCTCGGCAGACGGGTACATCATCACGAACAATCACGTGGTGGCTGACGCTGTCGATGTCGAAGTGGTTCTGGCCGATCGACGCCAGTACAAGGGCAAAGTGGTCGCCACGGATCCCAAGACCGATGTAGCAGTTGTGAAGATCCACGCGGCGAATTTGCCCGCTGCTGTCTGGGGCGATTCCAGCGAGCTAGCCGTCGGAGACTTTGTGTTGGCCATCGGTAATCCTTTGGGATTGAGCCGCACGGTGACATTCGGCATCGTGAGTGCGGTCGGCCGCGCCGACATCGGAGTTGCCAATTTTGAAGACTTTATTCAAACGGACGCGCCGATCAATCCTGGCAATTCCGGCGGCGCACTTGTCAATGTCAATGGCGAAGTCGTGGGCATCAACACCGCCATTGCCAGCCCCACCGGCGGAAGCGTCGGGGTGGGGTTCGCAATTCCAAGCAACATGGCGCGGGCGGCTATGCAGAGTCTGATCAAGACTGGTCACGTCGTGCGCGGATTTCTGGGAGCCGCGACGCAGGATGTGAGTCCACCGCTAGGGAAAATCTTCCGATTGCCCAACGTGAAAGGCGCGATCATCACCGATCTGCAAGCTAAGGGATCGGCGGAACGGGCTGGCCTCAAACGCGGCGATGTCGTCGTGCAATTCGACGGGCGCGACGTGATGGACAGCGGCCAACTACGCAACCTGGTAGCGCAGGCGTCAATCGGCAGCAAGCATCGATTGGAACTCATTCGGGACGGGAAATCCTATCAAACAGACTTGGTTATCCAAGAAGCGCCGCGTGAGCGGGTCAAGAAAAACCAAACGGCAGCTACGGCATCCACTCAGCATCCCCTATCTGGGGTGATGTTCAACGAGGTCACTCTCCCGCTGGCTCGTCAGATGGATTTGCCCGTCACCAGCGGCGTCGTGGTGACGGATATCGAAGAAGGGAGTCTTGCCGAAGCGTTGGGGTTGCAACCGGGCGATATCGTGCTGGAGCTGAACCGGCAGCATGTAAATACTTTTGCGACCTTTCAACGATTAGCCGACCCACTGAAACCTACTGATCTCGCTCTTCTGCTTGTGAACCGCCAAGGCAACGTCCTCTACGTTCCAGTGCAAGGCGAGTAGTGTCAGTCGTCTGTAATCCTGCGCCACAATCCCACTTCTTCAGCCTTCCCGTACTGCCGGTTTCATTCGCACGCATACGCCTTGTGTTCGTGTTTTAGTAGTGTTATGAAATAATAATTCATGCTACCAACGGAGGATGCGATGGATCAGTTAGTTCGCTTTGGAGTGTCGCTGGATCAGCGGTTACTGAACAAATTTGACCGCCATATCACACGACGGAAGTACGCCAGTCGTTCCGAGGCGTTGCGCGACCTGATCCGCGACAGTCTGGTTGGACAGGAATGGGATGACAACAAAGAAACCATCGGTACGCTCACCTTTGTCTACGATCATCATGTCAGAGATTTGACGAGCAAGTTGACTAACATCCAGCATGACTATCAGAGGCAGATTCTGTCCGGCATGCACATGCATCTTGATCACGACCATTGTTTGGAAGTTCTGGTGGTCAAAGGTAAGGGATCGGAAATCAAAAAGGTGGCGGATGCGTTGGTGTCGGTCAAGGGCGTGAAACATGGCAAGTTGATGATGGCGACCACCGGGAAAGCACTGCGCTAGTAGTTTCGTGAAATCTCTTCATCGCAATGAACAACTCACGATATTTCGTTGGTTTCCTCTCGGCAGCAGTGGCTTTATGCGCGACCGGTGTCGCCCTGGCACATGACCCTGACGAGCAAGATCTCGAAGTTCCGGAAATCTCTGTCCGTACAGAACGGCCGGCGGCGGCGTCTTCTCAGCAATTCATTCCCGACAAAGAAATTGTTTTGCAGCTCCAGGGCAGGCCGGCCCAGGTCCTTCGCCTGATCCCAGGCTTCGTGGCCGTGGAACATTCTGGGGGCGCGGGGAAAGCTGACCAATACTTTCTCCGAGGCTTTGATGCCGACCATGGAACGGATGTGGGATTCTTTCTCGATGGAATGCCGATCAACGTGCGCACGCATGCGCATGGACAAGGCTACACGGATCTTAATTTTATTATTCCCGAAACCATCGAAGGGGTTGATGTACACAAAGGTTCCTATCTGCCGGAGTACGGAGACTTCGTGACGGCGGGGGCGGTGAATTTTCGGACGCGCGATATGGTGCGAGAAGGAGTCATTCAGGGAGCAGGTGGGGAATACAGTACGCAACGGTATCTGCTCATGCTCTCTCCGGCCAAAGACCGTGTGCGCACCTTGTTCGCGGGGGAAGGGTTTTATACGAACGGCCCGTACCTCACTGACAATCAGTACTATCGGACGAATCTCTTGGGCAAGGTCACGACGAATGTGACTGGGCGAGACGAGCTAAGTCTGAAGGCCACCTTCCTCCAGTCAAAATGGGATGGGTCCGGTGAAATTCCCTTCCGGGCCGTAAGCACGGGTACGCTTGATCGGTTTGGTTCCATCAATCCCTATGAGGGAGGCAACACACTTCGCGCGACCGGAAATGCGAATTATCACTACGACGTCACCACTGGTGGGCAGTTCTTTGCCAACGCCTACGGCCAATATTATCGACTGGATCTGTTCACGGATTTTACGTTTTTTCTGAATCATCCTGTCAGTGGCGATGGCTTTACGCAATTCGATCGTCGTGTCATCTACGGCGGTGACATCGGATACAAACAGCAGGCGGACATTCTGGGTCTGTCTGTGATTGGGACGGTGGGGTTTCAAACGAGAGTCGACGATGCTCATGTGAAATTGGGTACGCAGACCCTGCGGGCTCCAACCGGCACCACCATAGACAGCAACACCCGTACCGTGTCCTACTCTCCCTTCATCAAGGCGGAGGTTCAGCCGCTGCCGTGGCTGAGATTTTCAGGAGGGGTGCGAGGAGAATTCTTTACGTTTGACGTACGCAACCGGTGTGCGGTCTGTGCCGAACAACCTGACGGACGAAAAGGTTCCGGGATCGTCCTCCCGAAGATGAGCATGATTCTTGGCCCCTGGGCAAGGAGCGAATTCTTCGTCAATTATGGAGAAGGATTTCATAGTAACGACGCGCGATCGACCGTGTTGGCTGGAGCATCTCCGCTGGCGCGAGCGCGAAGCTACGAGGTCGGGCTCCGCTCCAAGCCATGGGGTCAGGAAGGGCTCGAATTGATTGCCACTGCATGGCGATTGGATCTTAAGTCGGAACTTGTCCTCATTGGTGACGAAGGCACCACGGAGATTCGCGGGGCGACCCGGCGTCAGGGAGTCGAAGTGGCTGCCAGAGGGAAGGTGTGGGGCCCACTTTACGTTAACGGCAGCTTCACCTGGACGCACGCGGAATTTCGCAATGGGGATGCCATTCCGCTGGCGCCGGAATACACCGCCTATGGCGCGGTTATCTTACAATGGCCGGAAGGACTGACGTCTCAACTGCAAGCCACCTATCTGGGGGTTCGGCCGTTGACGGAGGATCGCCGGTTTAAGTCCCCCTCGTGGCTGACGTTCGATCTATCAGAGCGATACCGGATCCCAATTGCCTTACCGTATGGACGCATGGAAGCGTTCTTGTTCGTGCAAAATCTTTTCAATACCGAATGGGAACAAGCGATTTTCGCGTTCGAATCACGGCTCCGCAATGAGGCCACAGGTGTCAACGACATCCATTTCGTGCCCGGCAATCCGCGTACAGTAATGGGCGGGGTTGCCTGGTATTTTTGACATCCCGATGTACATTGATTGACGAGGAGCGAAGCCATTCCTGCTACGCGCTCCCCCCCAAGAAAGTGGGAAGGTCACGACATTTTTTCTGTAGTCAAGTCGATACAGTGGTAAATACACCAATAAATCGTGAGGATGTGTGCATAGAGCCACCGGCCATGGAGCCGGACTCCTATAAATCGATATAGAGAGACTTTCGCCACTAATGAATATCGATCTGAAATATGGGTGGGATTTCACGGGATTGAGCGGGGTTGCCCTGTAGGTCCGACAATTGCTCAATTGACAAGGTATCGCTTCTCAACCGGAGATATTGCCATGATGATTGAAACGCGAGAAAGCATCCATCAAGTATATCCACCTCTTGGGGACCCATTGCGGGCAGGCATACTGTCCGGGGTTGTCTAAAAGGCAGATCAGCCCTCAATCAGTTTCACGCCGGCACGAGGAGCGGGTGACAGAACAGCGCACTACCCTTTCCACAGTGGTCTTGCACCGTTTTGACGGGTTAGTTCTATTCAGCGGAATTCAGGTCAATTTCGGCAGTTTTTGCTGTGGAGGTAATATACCGGGAACATGTAGAGTCTGAATTTTACCTGCGTATATGGCGGAAATGCTCCGACTCAGCGGCGGTGACTTCTTATGCTTCTATAAAATTGCCCCAAGGAGGCCTATGTTTTGGGGGAGACCAATTGCCTTGAGCGTTCTTCGTGGGTAAACTGCGAAAACGAGGGGGGAATTTTGTGGGCACAACGCTGAGAGCGTATCCCATATAGACAGCTATTTCTATTCTCCCCCCATGCTGAGGTGGCTCTTGCCCCCTGCCGGGTCGTGTGTGCGTCGGTGATCTCTCCCCATAGGTTTGCTCACCTGGCCTTGGTAGCACTTTTGTTCTGGCTGACGCCCCCTACTTCCCTTGCAGCAACCTACAACAAGCGGCCTGGCCGGGGGTCAGGGCATAGACTAAAGTGCACGAGTAGCTTCCTGTTGCTCGGTGACGCTCCAGCTTATCAGCCATTAGGGGTGTCCCAATGGCCGGCGATACCAACAGCAACACCGCGATGTCATTCCGCAGATTAAATGAACTAAACCAGCCCATCACATCTGAGATAGCCGGTACTTTGTTTGGCGTTACTGCAATGTGAGCGACGACACTGAGCGCGATAACGACAACCGATAGCGCAAGCCAACCTTTCGTAAATCCTCGCAAGATCTTAATTATGACCTAGCAGCCCTGTACGCCACCTTTTTGGCGAACTGTCCATGTCTGAACTTTCTGGTCATTGTCGTACGTCGCTACGCCAACGCACGTGGCTCTTTCCATAACAGTCAACTCCATCGGCCATAGCACCAGTTCCGCGAGGCCGAAGGTGAGGACATCGGCGGCCACATACGGGATAATTCGCGCCTTGGACCCCTGATGGAACCCCGATTCGAACTCGAAAGTATCTTGTTTGTTGCCTTGTGGATCAGTGTCACTAAATTTTGGTGGGCCAATCTTTGCAATCAGCGTAGTTCGCGGCACCCCGACGCCGATGCTCCCTAGATCGGCAGGGCCTGGCTGCGTAGCAACTTTATAGACTGAGCAGCCGGTGGCGAGCAGAGTAAAGACACACAGAGAAGCTAGGAGCCGCATAAGTACCTCCGTTTAGGGAGGCAGAATACCGATACATTGCGGATACCGTCAAGCCGTAAACTTCATCTGTCTATTCGCGCATGACGTGTACGGTTGACTATAGAGTTGAGGAAATACGACCGCATGGCCAGAGGCTTCAAGATGATCTAGCATGGAGCGTATGGCCTCGCACTGATTATCCCCTAATAGGTGCGCATGTGTCTTCAAGTGATCGCCGTTCTAATTTTCTTGTTGGGTTGCTCCCATCTCATTATCCGTGACGACGATAGGGATGACAATTGTAGCAAGAAAGACGGCAAGCACAGAGGTAAAGGGCGACACTCAGTCTTGAGCGTACAGTCGTCATACACGGAGTCACGGTTCTCAGAGCTGTGGCCCGGCCCCGCACTGTCCCCAGACCTGTTCCCATTGCTCCCTGCCCAACACCCCGCTAGAATCCGCCCGCTATCGTGATTAACCCACATTCTATCGTGAACAATGTGGGTGAGGCTGGAGCCGCATGCTGCTAAGTTTTGTCATCCTGTACCTCCTTATCTCCGTCGGGATCGGACTGTTCGCGGCATCACGCGTCCGAAGCGCGAAGGATTTTGCTGTGGCGGGGCGAAGCCTGCCTCTGCCCATTGTCACGGCGACGGTCTTTGCAACCTGGTTTGGCGCCGAGGCCGTGCTCGGCATCTCCGCGACATTCGTGCAGGAGGGGTTGCGTGGCGTGGTGGCTGACCCGTTTGGCTCCAGTATGTGCCTCATACTGGCGGGGCTGTTTTTCGCGCCGAGATTATATCGGCTCAATATCATTACCGTCGGCGACTATTACCGGCTGCGCTATGACCGCCAAGTGGAAGTGCTATGCACGCTCGCCATTGTCCTGTCGTATTTTGGCTGGGTCGCGGCCCAGTTCAAAGTGTTGGGGCTGGTACTCAATGCCGTCACCGACGGTGCTATCAACCAGCCTGCGGGGATCGTCATCGGTGCAGCGATCGTGTTGACCTACACAACCTTCGGTGGGATGTTTTCCGTCGCGATTCTGGATTTCGTCCAAATCTCCGTTATCATGGGGGGGCTCCTTTATATCGTCTCGGTCGTGAGCGGGCTGGCGGGCGGCGTGCAGGCTGTCATCGACCATGCGGAAGCCGCTGGCAAGTTGAATTTGTTCCCGCCCGCCACGTTTCGCGAGTGGATCCCCTTCATCAGCGCATGGATGACCATGATGCTGGGATCAATTCCTCAACAGGATGTGTTCCAACGCATTACGTCCGCGAAGGACGAGCGCACGGCCATGCGTGGGGCCCTGCTGGGCGGGACAATCTACTTCGCGTTCTGTTTCGTTCCGATGTTTTTGGCCTATGCGGCAACTGTGATCGAGCCAGCAAAGTTCAGTGCGCTGTTGGCGCAAGATTCGCAATTGATCTTACCGACGCTGATTCTTGAACATACCCCGCTTGTGGCGCAAATCGTGTTTTTTGGCGCGTTGCTTTCCGCGGTGATGAGTTGTGCGAGCGCGACGTTGCTGGCTCCGTCAGTTGTCTTAAGTGAGAATGTCATTAGACCGGCGCTGACCCAGCTGACCGACTCGGAATTTCTCCGCCTGATGCGAATCGTGCTCGTCGGATTTGCCGGAATCGTGCTGGGCATTGCGCTGTGGTCGGATGCGACGATTTATAAGTTGGTGGTGAATACCTACGAGGTGACGCTGGTGGTCGCGTTTGTTCCGCTGTTCGCGGGACTCTACTGGAAACGAGCCACGACACAGGGAGCTTTGTGGGCCATCATCGGTGGGACGGTGAGTTGGATCGGTTTCGAGTGGTTCGGGCCTCCTGATTCCGTTTGGCCGCCGCAGCTTGTCGGGTTCCTGAGCGCAGGAGTGGGAATGGTCGCGGGTTCTCTTGTCACGAACCATCACGATCGTATGGGCTAGTGCTCCAGGGTGTAGCGAACGAGGCGCATGACGGTCAACCCATTTTCGTCAAAACCATAAATTATTGAAATGTGGTGCGCCCGGCTGGAATCGAACCAGCGACCCTCAGCTTAGAAGGCTGATGCTCTATCCAACTGAGCTACGGGCGCGTTTGATTTTTTAATGAGTTAGGCGCACCATCCTGACACTCCGTAGAACCAGGTGTTACTACAGTGTTAAGTTTGAGGTATGTGTTAAGCTTTTGCGCCGTCTGCGTCAAGTCTTTCTCCTCGATCGTATTGTAGCGCTTCTGATCTCACCTTCTTAAGCGGGGCCAGATCCTATGTTAGGGTCGGGCCGAAAGGGGAGCGATAGGCCACGTCTCGGTCACACCGTCGAACAGATGCTCGCCAAGCTTTGTGAAGCCGAAGTCTCCCTGCGCAAGGGCCAGCCCGTCGCTCAAGTCTGCCGGATGTTGGGCAGCACCGAACAAATCTAACTATCGGTGACGCACCGAGTACGGTGGCTTAAAGGTCGATCAGGCCACGCGGTTGAAGGGACTGGAACGGGAGAACAGCCGGTTGAACCGGGTGGTGACGGAAGTGATCGTCGATAAATTGATTCTGAAGGAAGCGGTGGAGAGAAACTGCTAGGCCTCGCGCGCCGAGAGCAGATGGTGGAGCGCCGCTGCGTAACGCTGGGCCTTGCGGAACGCCGTGTGTGTCGGGTGTTGGGACAATCCCGCTCGATGATGAAGCTCCACTGATAGCAGCAATCATCAGTTTGGCCAGTCAGTTCGGCTGCGATGAGGATCGGCAAGTGACGGGACTGCTGCGCATCGACGGGGGGAGGCAGGTGAAGCCTACGCGCGTGGAACGGATCTGGCCGCGCGAAGGCCCGAAAGTCCCGAAGAAGCCACCTCCGCATCGGCAGCTCTGGTTGACGGATGGTTTCTGTCTCTGACTCCGGGCTACGTATTTGAATCATGTGTGGGCCTATAATTTCATGACGGCACGGACAAAGGATGGGCGACCGGTGAAGTTGCTGAATGATCTCTTCGGGGCACCCGCTTTTTGGGCAGGCCCCTGATCTTCTGGATTGCCGTCCAGCTTAACCGTCACCTTGGACCCGAATTGCCTGGGCCGATCAAAATTATTGCCTTTCCAAGCAGGTTTCAGCTAGGGTAACAAATAGAATATGCAGGGAGGTCTTGTGATTACACCGGATGTATTGGCCGACTATATCCGCAAGAGCATGCCGGATGCCGTGGTGTCTGTGATGGACCGTACCGGGACGATGAATCATCTCAAGGTCAGTGTCGTCTCCGCGGCTTTTCAAGACAAGAACTTACTGGACCGGCATCGGATGATTTATCAGGCCCTGGATGTACCGATGAAAGATGGACGCATTCATGCACTAGAACTCACCGCAAAGACTCAGGATGAAAATTAGATGTGAATGACCGGGCGTATCGCGCTCGGAGTTGCAGGCAAGGAGGCTGGATGATGGCGGATCCGATTGAAGAAGAAATTCAGAAAGAAGTGCGGACCCATAAGATTTTGATCTATGGCAAGGGGACCAAACAGATGCCGATGTGTGGGTTCACGCGGGAGACCATGCAGTTTTTCGATAAATACAGCTACCCCTACGAGTTGATCGACGTCCTCTCACAGCCAGCAAAGCGGGAAGCGCTGACCAAGATCACCAATTGGCCGACACTGCCGAAAGTGTTTATCGACGGCACTTTCTATGGTGACACTGATATCCTCGATCCGATGGCGGCCAAGGGTGAGATAGAACCGCTGCTGAAAAAGGCGTTTGGGAAGTAGCGGGGCTCGAACCGAATGGTGTGCGGATTCAGTGCGCCATAAAGCTTTGAGTTCAGTGTGTCTACCAGTTCCACCATCCCGGAACGAGGCAGAACAAAATTGTCGCACAAGCCTGAGCCTAAGATTATGTGACGGTGCCCTGATCGTGTATCGACGAAGCCGCTCAGCATTTTTGAGGAACTCGGATCAAGCACCATACGAGTCACAGCAAATACCCGCTATCTGATAGGAATTCAAAATAGAAAAGGCCACCTGAAGCAGTGGCCTTTTTGTTTCTCCTCACTCTCAAGTCGATGCGATACAGGTGCCCTCACCTACGCGCATTCGCCGAGCCTCTATTCACCACGAGTGGACCGGAGAATGGGTTTCATTCACTGGTGGCGCTGAATTGGGGGCCCGTCCGCCTGCAGGGGGGCCTACATCGGGCGAGATGCGAGGACGGCTGGGCTGTTTAGCGACAGGACCTGCGATTAGGTGCCCATTTCCCAGGATGCGAGATACTTCTTCTGCTCCGCCGTGAGCGTATCGATCGCCATGCCCATGCCGGTCAGCTTGAGCCGCGCAATTTCCTTGTCGATGTCCGCTGGGACCGGATACACCGTCTTCTCAAGTTTCTTGTAGTTCTTCACAATATACTCCGCGCTGAGCGCCTGGTTGGCAAAGCTCATATCCATGACGCTGGACGGATGGCCTTCAGCGGTGGCCAGATTGACCAGGCGGCCTTCACCGAGGAGGCTCACGCGGTGTCCGTTCTTGAGGGCGAACTGTTCGACGCCTGTGCGGATCACTTTGCGGCTCTTGCTCAATTTTTCGAGCGCAGGAATATCCAGCTCCACGTTGAAGTGCCCGCTGTTGCAGACAATGGCACCATCTTTCATACTGGCGAAGTGTTCACCGCGAATCACGTGGATGTTGCCGGTCACGGTGACAAAGAAATCGCCGATTGCCGCCGCCTGCTCCATTGGCATGACGCGGAAGCCGTCCATGAGCGCTTCCAGACCTTTCAACGGATCGACTTCAGTCACGATCACATCGGCGCCCATGCCCTTTGCCCGCATGGCGATGCCGCGCCCGCACCAGCCGTAGCCCACGACGACGACAACGGAGCCGCAGACCAATCGGTTGGTCGCGCGCACGATGCCGTCCATGGTGGACTGTCCGGTCCCGTACCGATTGTCGAACATATGCTTGGTATTAGCGTCGTTGACGGAGATGACTGGGAACTTGAGCACTTTCTTGTCAGCCATGCTGCGGAGCCGGATGACCCCGGTGGTCGTTTCTTCCGTGCCGCCGATCACGTTCTTCAACAGCTCTTTGCGCTTGGAGTGCAGGTGAGACACGACATCGGCGCCATCATCCATGGTGAGGTGCGGACGGTGCCCGATGGCGGATTCAATGTGGCGGTAGTACGTCTGGTTGTCTTCGCCTTTAATGGCAAAGGTCGGAATGCCGTCGTGCTGGACCAGCGCGGCGGCCACCTCATCTTGTGTGCTGAGGGGGTTCGAGGCGCAGAGGCGGACGTCGGCGCCACCAGCCTTCAGGGTACGGGCCAGATTCGCTGTTTCCGTGGTTACGTGGAGACAGGCAGTAATCCGCACGCCTTTGAGCGGCTGCTGCCGCGAGAACCGCTTCCTGATCAGGCGCAGCACGGGCATCGTGGCCTCAGCCCATTCGATCTTCAACCGGCCCGCGTCGGCCACTTTAATGTCTCTCACGTCGTAATCCACTGCGACCTCCTTCTCAAGAACGTCAAATAGCATTCGTCAATAGTCATTCGGTCAGAAAAAGGGGGGGAGGGGGATTCTGTAATTCGTCTCCCTGTCTATGACGACGGGCCCACTGTGCTTACAGCCCTGCGTCTTTCCGCAGGGCTGTGGCTTTGTCGGTCTTTTCCCAGGTGAACTCCGGTTCGTTGCGGCCAAAGTGCCCGTAGGAGGCGGTCTTGCGGAAGATCGGCCGTCGAAGCTTCAGGTGCTCAATGATGCCACGTGGGGTCATTGGGAAATGTTTGCGCACGAGTTTGTCGAGGTGATCGACGGAGACTTTCTCCGTATTCTTGGTATCAACGAGAACTGAGACGGGATCTGCCACGCCGATCGCGTAGGCCAATTGCACCTCGCACTTGTCGGCAAGGCCGGCCGCGACGAGGTTCTTGGCGATATAGCGGGCCATATAGGACGCAGAGCGATCCACCTTCGTGGGATCCTTGCCGGAGAAGGCGCCGCCGCCATGACTGCCATGACCGCCGTAGGTATCGACGATGATCTTTCGTCCGGTTAACCCGGTGTCGCCCATCGGACCGCCCACGACGAAGCGGCCGGTTGGATTGATGTGGTGCTTCACACTAATCTGGTTGTAGAGGTGCTTCGGCATCACGGGTTTGATCACTTTCTCCATGATGTCGCGCTCGATTTGCTTGTTCGTGACGTCGGGGCTGTGCTGCGTGGAGACGACGATGGTGTCGATGCGGATTGGTGTACCGTTCTTGTATTCGACGGTTACCTGCGACTTGCCGTCCGGGCGCACCCAGGCGAGAATTTTCTTTTTCCGTACTTCGGCCAAGCGGCGGGTCAACCGGTGGGCGAGCACGATCGGCATCGGCATCAACTCGTCGGTTTCATTTGTGGCATAGCCGAACATCAGGCCTTGATCGCCCGCCCCTCCGGAGTCAACGCCCATGGCGATATCGCTGGATTGTTGATGAATGGCGGTCAGGACTGAGCAGGTGTGAGAATCAAAGCCCCAGGACGCGTCGTTATAGCCGACATCCTTAATGACATCGCGGATAATGTCGGGAATTTCAACGTAGGCTTTGGTCGAGATTTCTCCCGCGACGAATGCGATCCCGGTCGTCAAGATCGTTTCGCAGGCGACACGGGAATACTTATCCTGGGCGATCATCGCATCCAGAATGCCATCGGAAATCTGATCGGCAATCTTGTCCGGATGCCCTTCCGTCACTGATTCCGAGGTGAACAAATAATTGTTTCTCATGCGCTCCTCTTTCTCCTGATGGCCAATTCCCCATCACGCGTGTGCTCTCTCGAGACATTGAAAACATTCGGCAGGAGAGATGCTTCACGAAATTTTTTGAATTTTAGAGGAGATGAAAAGTTTTGTCCACCACACTAGACGCAGGGTCGGTTTCCAAGCGGCCCGGACATTTTCTTGACAGTGCTTTTGGGGCGTTTGTAAGATGACTCGGATTTAATGGAATCGTGTCGGACTGAGGATTCGAGCCAAATGAGCATTGGTGCGTTTTTCATATGGATTTCCATGAGACTGGTTGTCGCTTCTCTCGTCATGATGGCGTCGGGCGCGCAAGCAGAACCAGCGCCACATGTACGGTCTCAGGTCGCTGAGCGGCATGCGGTACGGGTCGGCGACGAAGCGCCGAACTTTCGCTTGCGCGATCTGGATGGCAATCTGACCAGTCTGTCCCAGTTTCGGGGAAAAGTGATCCTGCTCAATTTCTGGGCAACCTGGTGCGGTCCCTGCCGAATCGAAATGCCGGCGATGGAACAACTCTATCGGTCATTTCCCCGTCGAGAATTCCAAATCCTCGCGGTCTCCACGGATTCGCAAGGGGTGGCGGTGACCCGCCCATTTCAACGGAAGATCGGGTTGACGTTTCCCATCCTCCATGACCCGGCTATGGAGGTCGGTGTGACCTATGGCGCCCGATCGCTTCCGATGACGCTTCTGGTCGATCGCCAGGGGATCGTTCGCCAGAAGAGTTTCGGCGCCCGAGACTGGGATTCCCCGGAAGCCCGTGAATTGATCCAGATGCTCATAAAATTATAATCATGACTCAATCGCTCCCTCAGATTTCGGTGTTCGTCGCGTTTTCAGCCGGATTGCTGTCGTTCGTATCGCCGTGCGTGCTGCCACTGGTGCCGTCGTATATTTCCTATATCACCGGGCTCTCGGTCGAACAGTTGACGGACATGTCTGAGCGGGCAAAATTCAAGAAGGCGATCGTCCTGAATTCGCTGCTCTTCATCGCCGGATTTTCGACTGTCTTCATTGCCTTCGGTGCGTCAGCCAGCTTGCTAGGACAAGTGCTCGTGACCTATCAAGACTACATTCGTCGAATCGGCGGTGTGCTGATTGTTGTGTTCGGGCTGTATCTCCTGGGGGTGCTGAACCTGAATTTCTTAAAAATGGAACATCGCTATCAATTTCGCAACCGCCCGGCGGGCTACCTTGGGTCGTTCTTCATTGGGGTCGCGTTTGCCGCGGGGTGGACGCCTTGTGTGGGGCCGGTATTGGGATCGATCTTGCTGTATGCCGGTACGACAGACTCTCTGGTCGACGGCATCGTGTTGTTGACGTCCTATTCATTGGGGCTGGGGTTGCCGTTGTTTCTCACGGCCTTGGGCGTGGATCGATTTCTCACCTATTTCAAAGAAGTCCGTGCGTACTTGTGGGGTGTCTCCACGGTGAGCGGTGTTCTGCTCGTGGTTGTCGGCGTGATGATCTACGCTAACTCTCTCACGATGGTGACAAGTTTTCTGGAGCGATTCGGCATCGGCTGGTATTTGGGGCAGTAGGCGTCGGTAGCCGTCAATCTTCAGCTCTCAGCAGGAGCACGAACCCGCGACTCTCTGCCACGTGTTTCGATTTTTCCAGAAAAGGATTTTAGCGATAGCTGTCGACTGTGAGCTGATAGCCGGTGGCTAACATCAGCACCACGCGCCGAGTCGGCAGGGGGTAAATGTTTGTCCGCGGAGGCTGATGAGAGAAGCATCGGCTGATCCGAGTGAAGGGGGGGCTTGGGTAGAAGACAGGCCTGACGTATATGGTTTGGATGACGCCGGTTCCGTGTCGAACGCAGTGACTGAATCCGACTTCTGGACGAGCAAGGGAGGGGACCCTTCTCCGAGGGTTGCGAGCAGGCTCTTCCCATCAGACACCGCGTTGCTGTCCGGATATTTTTCAAGGAGGAGCATGAGAGTAGCGCTGGCCCGATCGTCAGCTCCCAGTTCATGATAGCTCATGGCCAGTAAATATAAGGCATCTGGAGCTACAGGGTAATCTGGGTAGGTTTGGAAAAGCTTTTCGAATCGGTGCGCGGCGGCGAGATAGGAACCGCGCCGGTAATAAAAGCGTCCGATAAACAGATGTGTCTCCGCCATCCTATTATGGCAGTCTTCCAAGTGCGCCAGCGCCTGCGCATCGTGCGGGCTTCCAGGATAATCCTTTCGCACCCGTTCAAACGCGGCAATTGCCTTTTGGATAGGTTCAGGATCTCGGTCGATACCCTTGCCATTCTTCAGATGCACTTCACCAAGTCGGAGCGCGGCATAGGGAGCGAGTACATGGTTTCGGTACAGCTCGAGGAATCGGGTGTATTCGGTTAGCGCCTCAGCATACTCCTCTTTCTCGAAGTGCGCTTCCCCACGTTTGAGTATGACGTTGGGGTGATAGTACTGCTCGGCGGTGTCTTCAACGAAGATCTGTTCATCCGTACCGGATATGGATTTTTTGACGTCGCCCCGCAGATCTTTGGGCGTGGCGGAACAACCCGCAAGAAAGCTCTGTCCCGCGAGAAGGCAGCTCAGGGTGATCACATAAGAAACTATTGAGGGACAATGAACTGAGGTGCGCGGAGAGAACGGTAGAATCTCCATATGCCTTACTGATAACAAGTACGAAAGGGAAAAAGCAAGAAGAGCTAGATGAAAAAGGGGGTTGGTTGACCTCCTCCACCATGCGCCCTATAATTTCCGCGCATCGAGGTCCCAACCTCCTCTATATATCGTCTCAGTGGCGATCGGTAGGAGCGATGATCCGAGCCAGGATAATTGGAACCGGCAGTTATCTCCCTTCCCGAGTCGTCACGAATGAGGATATTGCTTCCACGCTGGGACTTACACCAGACCACATCCAACGGCTGACCGGTATCAAGGAACGGCGGTGGGCGGCCGACTGCGAAGCCCCTTCCGATATGGCAATCGAAGCCGGGCGTCGGGCCCTTTCCGCGGCCAGCTGCGATGCGTCCGCGGTCGAAGCCATTATCCTGTCGACCACATCGCCGGACACCGTATTTCCTTCCACCGCGTGTTACGTGCAGCGGGGGCTGGGGTGTCAGAGTGTGGGGGCCTTTGATGTGTCCGCCTCGTGTTCCGGATTTCTCTATGGACTCTCCATGGGGCAGGCCATGATTCAGAGTGGACAGGTGAAAACCTGCCTGGTGGCAGCCTCTGAGGTCAAGTCCCGATCTCTCGATCCAAAGGATTCAGAGACGATCATGCTGTTCGGCGATGGGGCGGGGGCTGTCGTCTTGCGGGGTGAAGACGATCGCAACTCGGATTGGCGCGGGATTCTGGGAATCAGGTTGCGCGCGGACGGGTCTCGCCATGGGCTGATCCGCGTTCAAGCAGGCGGGTCACGCACTCCAGCGACGCGTGAGACGGTGGAAAAACAGGAACATACGATTCGCATGCAGGGGGCCGCGCTCTACCGGATCGCAATTCGGCGGATCGAGCAAGCCGCACAGGATCTCTTAAAAGAATTCGGCGTCGGCATCGGCGAGATCGCACAAGTAGTGCTGCATCAAGCCAACGGCAGGATTTTGCATCAGGTCGCCAATCGTCTAGGGATTTCTCCGAACACATTATGTTCAGTCATCGAGCGGTATGGCAACACGTCGTCAGCTTCGTTACCGATTGCACTCGACACGGCCGTGCGGAGTGGAGCCGTTGCTGACGATGATCTTGTATTGTTAGGCAGTTTCGGCGGAGGGGTGACCTGGGCCACCGGGCTTGTCCGGTGGTGATGGCATGGTACGTGGCGTCGGCTCTTAACCTGAGTTAGCCGCCGCGTGCGTGCTGCTGACAGGCAGACGAACCACAAACCGGCTTCCATGAGGGTGGGCTGCTTCCACCCAGACTTGCCCACTTAACCCCTCGACGAGATGTTTCACGATGGCCAAGCCGAGCCCAGTACCGCCGAGCTCGCGTGATCGGGCCTTGTCCGCACGATAGAACCGTTCGAAGACTCGCGGGCGGTCCGGCTCCGGGATACCGATCCCGGTATCCGCGACGCTGAGATCGATCATCTTGTCAGCCGATGCAGGGGCGAATCGTGCGTCGACGGTAATGGTGCCGCCGACCGGTGTGTATTTGACGGCATTGTCGAGCAGATTCGTCAGCACCTGGACAAGCCGTTCTTCATCTCCCTCCACCGGCGGGAGAGCTTGATTGACCGATGAGATGAGTTGGTGACGCTTCTTATCAGCGAGCGTTTTCATCATGGCGATTGTGCGATCGATCAGAGAGGAGAGGTCGACCGGCTCTTGTTTGAAGTGCACGTTGCCCGATTCGATCTTAGAGAGTTCGAGTAGGTCGTCGAGTATCAGATTGAGCCGATTGCTCTGGTTCAGGATGATATCCAAAAAGTTGCCTGTCGTGGCGGGATCATCCTTGGCACCGTCCAGCAGCGCTTCAACGTAGCCCTTGATTGAGGTCAGCGGCGTGCGAAGCTCATGAGACACGTTCGCCACGAAGTCCTTCCGGATCGTTTCGAGACGCCGCAGTTCCGTCATATCGTGAAAGACCAAGACAACACAGACCTCGTTATCCCGTTTTCCGCCCGCAGCAGAGACTTCGATGTGCAGGCAGCGTCCGGTCAGGGGCAGAATGATTTCCGCATCATGATTCGCCCGCGAACCTAACGCCGTGTCGATTAGCTCGTTCAGTTGCTGGTGGCGGAACAGTTCGGCGGCTGGGCGTCCCTGGGCCTCCGTGCCTGTTACGTCGAACATGTGTTCCAAGGCCAGATTGATCTGCAGGACGTAACCGCGAGGATCCAGCACCATGACCCCTTCTACCATCGATGCTAGGATGGCGAGGAGTTGGGCACGATCTTTCGACAGGGCGTCGATTTGGGCATGCAGCTGGTCAGCCGCATCATTGAGTGTGGACACCAGGCGGCCGATTTCGTCGGGCGCGGGGATCTTGATGGGGACAGTCGGCTGTCCTGCAGCCAATTGTTGGACCATATGGCTGAGATCCGACAGTGGGGTCGTGATGCTGTGAGCCAGTCCGATGCTGAGCGTGACGGCGACCGAAAAGGCGACACTCAGGGCTAATACGAGCGAATACCCCACCAGCAGCTCAGCGACAGCCAGACTGCAAGCCACAATTAGGATCGTTCCCAGCGTGATTTTCCAGCGGATGGATAGCCGCATACGCTAGCGCCGATTACCGTTTACAGCTCTTTCAGCTTATATCCTAGAGACTTCACGGAGACGATGGCCTCGTCGAGCAACGGAAGTTTTTGTTTGAGCCGCCGGATGTGGACATCGACTGTTCTGGACGTTCCATAATAGTTGTAACCCCAGATGGCGTTGAGAAGCACGTCACGGGTCAGGACGCGTCCTGGATTCCGCAGCAGGTGTTCGAGTAATCCGAATTCCTTCGCCGTCAACAGCACTTCTTTTTCGCCGAAGCGAACCTCATGCCGTTCAAGATTCATTGCCAGAGGGCCATAACGATAGTGGGTGATTTCAGCGGAAGGTGCGCGCTCCAATCGGCGCAACAAGGCTTTTACTCGTGTGACCAGTGCCTTCGGGCTAAACGGTTTGGTCACATAATCGTCGGCACCCAGTTCGAGTCCAACGATCGTATCCGATTCCTCGGCTTTGGCCGTCAGCATGATGATCGGGAGCATCGCAGCTTCGGGCATGGCACGCACACGTTTGCAGATTTCAAGTCCGTCCATTTCAGGGAGCATAAGATCCAGCATGAGTAGGTCCGGCTTCTCGCGGCTCACTTTTTTGAGCGCTTCGATTCCGGTCGTTGCCGTCAGAACTCGAAACCCCTCTTTCTCCAAATAGTGTGTGACGAGTTGTAGAATCTCCCGTTCGTCTTCAACGACGAGAACTTTCTTGCTGTTCGAAGCAGTCATGGAAAACCGAGACTACGGGAGAGGGGAAAGAGAGTCAAGCGGATGGGTAGCCTGCTATCAGGAGAGGGGGTGAGCATATTGGCAAGCAATTACTTATAGACGATTGCTGCACTGAATGAGCCGGCTAGATGAAGCACGTCGAACCGTGTGAAGCCGACTTTGCCACACCACTGGCGGAAGTCTGCGCCCGAGTAATCGAGGGCATCGCCGGATTCAATGGGTCTGTTGAGCGACATCAGTACCCCTTGTACGTTCTCGCGCTGAGCGTCGTCGATCAAGGCTTCGATGACCACCAGCGCGCCGCCTGGTGGCAACGCTTCGTGCGCCGATCGAATCAACTGCATTTCCCCCCACATTCCAGTCGTGCAGAATCATCCTCATCGTAATGAGGTCGGCCTTCGGCAGCCGGTCCTTGAAGAAATTTCCGGAAACCGTATGCACGCGATGCTCCAGTTTGGCGGCGGCGATGTGTTTCTCTGCAATTGGTTCGATCACCGGTAAGTCGCAACTGGTGCAGGTAAGATACGGATGTCGCCTTGCCACCTCGATGCTGAGCAGGCCAATTGCGCCACCCACGTCGCAGAGGGTTCGGAATTTTGAGAAGTCAAACTTCTTCACGAACGTCTCATGGAGCCATGCAGCACCTCCTTCAATCGTTGTCGGCCAAGGTCGATTTCGTGTCGAGGGGTTTGTTGTGTCTGTTTTTGAAAACCGTGAAACACCATGATTGTGTCGGCTGCGGCGACGAAGTAAGACACCCGTATCGCCGCTATGGCATCTCGTATCCTGAGTTTATGAACATTCGACGCGATCATTGGCATCGGGCGGCTCAAAGGGAGTCCGAGGCCAATTTACTTGTGAGCAGCGCGAAGGGCCTCGCCGATCTCCCGCTTGATTGCCGGCGGTTGCTTTCGGATAAAGGCAAGTGCCTTCGGGTGAAGCGCGACCGACTTCATAGGTAACGGTATGTCCTATATTGGGGATATGTCCAAGCCTGGATTTGGAGGAGGGGAGGTGTGCTAAGGCGGTGTCGGCAATTCGGTTGACGGGCCCTATGGATCTGACGTATCGTGAGTGTTCAATAAAGACGGTGGACCAGTTGACCGTGTAGAGCCCTGGCCGAGGAGCGACGACTATGAAAATCTATCTTGCCAATCCTCGTGGATTTTGCGCCGGTGTCGATCGAGCAATCGACATTGTGGACCTGTCTCTCAAGAAGTATGGCGCGCCGATCTATGTTCGCCACGAGATCGTCCATAGCCGCCATGTCGTGAATTCGCTCCGACAAAAAGGGGCGGTATTTGTGGAAGAGTTGAGCGAAGTCCCGGAAGGGTCAGTTGTCATTTTCAGCGCACATGGCGTAGCGAAGTCTGTGTGGGAAGAGGCGCGCCAGCGCCACTTGTACGTGATCGACGCGACCTGTCCGTTGGTCATCAAGGTTCACAACGAAGTCAATCGTGACTACACTCAGGGATACGAGCTGATTCTCATTGGCCACGCTGGTCACCCGGAAGTGATCGGGACGCTGGGCCAGATCCCCGACAAGTTTCATTTAGTGTCCTCTGTCAGCGATGTCGAAAAACTGCATGTGGAGAATATGGTCAACCTGTCCTATGTTACGCAGACGACGCTGAGTGTGGATGAATGTCGGGATATTGTCGGCGCCCTCCATAAGCGGTTTCCGAATATCAAGGGCCCGCATCAGGAAGATATCTGTTACGCGACTCAGAACCGACAAAATGCGGTGAAAGAGTTGTCCCGTTTAGTGGATGTGATCCTGGTGATCGGATCGCCAAACAGTTCCAACTCCAACAGGTTGCGCGAGTTGGGCGAACAATGCGGCATTCCGTCCTACCTCATTGATTCGGCCGCGGATATCAATCTGGAGTGGTTGCAAGGGGCCAAAGCTGTCGGCATTGCAGCCGGCGCCTCGGCTCCGGAGGTCCTCGTCACGGAAGTAGTCACGTTCTTGCGAGCCTACGATCCATCGGAGTTGGAAGAGCTCACGGTGATCGAGGAAGATGTCGAATTTCTCTTGCCGAAGGAGTTGATTCAGATCGATTCCACGCATAAGCCTGCGGCTAGTGTCGCTGGGTAAATCGTTCAACCGCGCGTTCGTGAATATTCCCTATACGTTGTAGAGCTTAGGCTGCTGCTCCCCCACCGGCTGTATTTTCTTTTGCTTTCTCTAAACTCGCTGTGCTAGAAAGGTACACGAATTTTTCAGGTTTTCAACGGTTGTGGACTTTCTCAAGTAGGTGATCTGATGTACTTGAAATCATTGGATATGTTGGGGTTTAAATCTTTTGCGGAAGCGAAAATCAATTTCCCGGAGGGGATCACGGCGATCGTCGGGCCCAATGGGAGCGGGAAGAGCAATGTGGTGGATGCGATTCTGTGGGTCTTAGGGGAGCAGAGCACCAAGACACTCAGAAGTGAGAAGATGGAAGACGTCATTTTCAACGGTACGGAATTGCGCAAGCCGTTGGGAATGGCGGAAGTTTCCCTGACCATCGGGGGGTTGGACCGAGCGTCGATGAAGCTGGAAGGTGGGGCTGGGCTGCCCAGCCAGTTGACCGATTTCCAGGAATTGATGATTACTCGGCGGCTCTATAGGAATGGAGAGAGCGAGTATCTGGTCAATAAGACGGCCTGCCGACTCAAGGACATTCGCAGCTTGCTGCTCGACACGCGTGCAGGAAGCAAGGGCCATACAGTGATCGCCCAGGGTCAAATCGACCAGATTCTCAACGCATCGCCACAAGATCGGCGCGAACTCATTGAAGAGACCGCTGGTATCATCCGGTACAAGAAACAGAAAGCCGAAGCGCTCCGAAAGCTTGAAGCGACTCAGCAGAATCTGCTTCGTGTTCGCGACATCATCGCGGAGGTAAAAAAACAGCTTAATTCGCTGGAGCGACAGGCACGACAGGCGCGAACCTACCAGGCTTTGCAGCAGGAGGCGCGTGGGTTGGAAGTGGAGTTGCTGACTCGTGAATTCCAGGCACTGCGGGCCGGTTTGGAGGAGGCCGAAGCGGAAGTGACGGCCTTGGACATCAAAGACGCCGCGACAGCGGCGGATCAGAGCCGTGTCGTTGCGGAGCTAGAGCAAGTCAGACTGCAGGCAATTGCGACCAATGCCGTCATCGGGCAAACGCGAGAACGAGTGTCCGGTGTCGAACATCAGCAGGCGCAGGCGCTGACGGTTGCCGAAGTCTCGAGGAATCGGAGGCAATTGTTTGAGCAGCAACAGCAACAAGAGGCCGGCGAATTGGAGGAGTTGGCGCGCGCCCAAAGTGAATTGGAGGCCTCCTTGGTGGCGATCGAGGCTTTGCTGAGAGCGATGGAGCAGGCATTGGCGCAACGGGAGTCTGTGTTTACCGAGTTGGATCGGGAGATGGCCAGCTTGTTCGAGCAGCGGGCGGTGGCAGTGGCGGAAGAAGAACGTGACCGGCAGGACATTTTGCAATTGGCGGTGCAAGTGGCGAACACGGAGCAGGCACTTGTTCAGCTCGGCGTACGAATAAGTGAAGTGGTCGATCATGAGGTTTGGCTGATTGCGGAGCAGACAGAGGCACAGGCTCAGCGAGCAGCAGCCGTTGTCCGGCATGAGGCGCTCTGGCTGGAGTATGGAGAGGCGGGGCGTCTCGTGTCGAGTCTGCGGACACAACAAGAGGTCGTGCAAGGTGAGTTGTCCAGAGCGGCTGATGAATTGCGTGTATTGGATCAGGTCATTCTTTGTCGGTCCGAGGAGTTAGCTGCCGTCGATTCTCGCCTACAGGCGTTGCAAGGGCTGGTGCGGGAAGAAATGGGTTATGGACGGGCCGGTAGCGATGAAGCCACAGCACTAAAGTCCTGTGGCGGGGTCAAGGATGCCATTGCTGAGTGGCTAGTGATTCCTCCGGGGCTGGATCAAGCCGTGGAAGCGTTTCTGGGCGAGCGGGTGCATGGTTGGTTGGTTGATGAGCCGGCGGTGGCGCAGCGGGCCATCGGCTTTCTCCGGGAGAAGTCGCTTGGACGAGGGACGTTTATCCCGCAACATGTGCGATGGGAACCAACCGGCTTTCAATCATCGCCCTGGTGGGAAGCGATCGCAGCGATGCCTGGTGTCTTAGGTCGTGCAGTGGATCTCATTCACACGGACGTTGATCGGACAGCTGCTCGGGACAGTCTCTTTGATCGAGTTGTGTTTGTCGAGTCGCTGGATGAAGCGGTGCGTCTCTGGGAGCAACAGGCCTGGTCTGGACAGCAGGGGCCGATTCTTGTCACACGCTCGGGCGAGATCATGAATGCGTCTGGGGTGATCAGTGGTGGACAAGTGTGTGAGGGGCAGGGATTGTTGGGGCGGCGGCGGGAAGTGGTAGAGCTGGAGCGGGCCCGTATGACTGTCACTGCGGCTCTTGAACAGGAGAAACAGCAACGGCTCGCATTACAGGCTGTTACGGAACAATTGACTGGGCAGGCTAGGGAGGTGGCTGACAATCTGCGTCAGACCGAGATGCAGGATTTATCGCTGAGGAAAGATGAAGAAATTTTGCGGCAAGTACTGAGCGATCTGGATCTGAGGCTCACAGGGATCAAAACGGATATCAGCAAGGGGGCGTCTGACCGAGAACGCTATGAACGGGAGACCAGTACGGTTGAGGTGCAGCGTCGTCAATGGCTGGAGGAGAAGGCAATTCGGGAGGCAGCGCTGGTTCAGGTTCAGGAGCGGATTGCTGAGATTGATCGTGCGGGACGGGTATTTCAGGAGCGCGTGACCGAAGCGCGGTTGCTCTCTGAAGGGCAGCGAGCCAAGCGTGAGCATGAGCAGGCAAACCAGGCTCGTGCGAAACAGCAACGGGCCGAGGGGGAGCAGCGACGGCAGTCGCTGGCTGCGCATTTGGAAGGGTTGGGACAGGCCATTCAGGAAAGCCGGGAGGAACAGACCAGGCAGGAAACGGCCTGTCGGGAACTGGGCGCGACGATAGCGCAGCTCAAGGCGGAGCTCGTGGCCATGCAGGAGCGGCAAACGCAGGAATTAGAGGCATGCCAGGCGTTGGAGACGAGCGTGGATGAGCTCCGGCAGGTCATGTCGGCCGTGCGCGATGCGCGAATGGCGATTGAAGTGCGGCGGGCGGAGTTGCGGATCCAGCTGGGGACTGTGGAGAGCACTTTATTGGGGACCTATCAATTGGATCTTGTTGCGCTTGCCGGCGAACGGCTGCCGCTGGCCGAGGTGGTGGGCAATCCATTGATCCACACCCCGAATGAAGAACTGAAGGCACAACTTCAGAAACTGCGTGAGCGGCTGGACCGCATGGGCCCTATCAATCTGGCGGCGATCGGTGAGCACGAGGAGCTTGAACAACGCCATGCGTTTCTCTCAACACAGGAACAGGATCTTTCCAACTCGATGGCTTCGCTCAAGGAAATTATTCAGCGGATCCATCGGACGACGAAGGATATGTTTGCCACCACTTTCATCGAGCTTCAGGAGAAGTTTGGTGAGGTCTTCGTCAAGTTTTTCCCCGGTGGCCGGGCAGAGCTGCAGCTGGTCGAAGAGCCACCTGCAGAGAGCGGAGACGGTTCGGGACATCAAGAATCTGGTATCGACATCGTGGCACAGCCCCCTGGTAAGCGCCTGAAAAGCATTACCATGCTGTCTGGCGGAGAAAAGACTCTGACGGCGATGGCCCTGCTGTTTGCCAGTTTCCTCATCCGTCCAACCCCGTTTTGTCTCCTGGACGAAATTGATGCGCCGCTGGACGAGGAAAATATCAGCCGGTTCACCGACGTCTTGCGGGATCTGGCGCAGAATGCCCAGTTCCTCGTCATTACCCATAACAAGCAGACAATGGGGATTGCCAACTCGCTGTTCGGCGTGACGATGGAAGAACCGGGGGTCTCCAAGCTTGTCTCGGTGAGGTTGGGTGATCTGCAGCCGGTCTAACATTTTCCAAAAACACGAATAGTTTAGAGGATTTCCCTCGCAATTGCTTGACTCCCTCTAGCCCATCCTGTTACAGGTCATTGAATTCTTGGGGGAGAGTGTCCCCCAAGGGGTTTCTGCGCAATTTGCTTGAGTCGGAACGATTCATGAAGCTGATTCGAACGCTATTCAATCGGTTGTCAGAGAGCCTGCTCTCGAGCCACCCAGAAAAAGTTAGCCCTACTGCTCACTATGCGTCGGCGTCACTGCTTCGTCTTGTGTCGGACAAGCCGGTGGGGCTGCCTTCATTTGACTCGGCCATCCATCACCCTGCGGCGAGCCCGTCAGATTCAATCGATGATGCGATCAAACGGAGCCAGGCCTGGTTCTTGAGCCAGCAACATGCCGAAGGCTACTGGGTGGCGGAGCTTGAGGCGGACACGACCCTAACCTCCGAGTATTTGATGCTCAGGCGGTTTCTCAATCGTGTGGACCTAGGCCGTCAGGAGCAAGCCGTTCGTTATTTGAAAACCATGCAGCTTCCGGACGGCGGGTGGCCGATTTACTACGAGGGGCCAGCGGAAATCAGCGCGTCCGTGAAGGCGTATTTCGCGCTCAAGCTCAGTGGGGTCTCGGCAGACGAACCGTTCATGATTCGGGCAAAAGAACGGATTCTGTCGATGGGCGGGGTCGTCCAGACCAATGTGTTCACCAAGATCACACTGGCGCTGTTTGACCAATACGACTGGGAGGGTGTGCCCCACATGCCCGTTGAAATCATGCTGCTGCCGAAGCGATTCTATTTCAGCATCTATGCTATCTCCTATTGGTCGCGCGCCGTCTTGATTCCGTTGCTGATCATCTTTGCGCATCGGCCGGTATGCCGAATCCCCAGTGAACAGGGGATCGACGAACTCTATCTCGAGCCCCGCGCAAAGATTCGCTATTGGAAGTACCCGCCGTTCAACAAGGATCAGACGTGGTTTACCCCGCACAATCTGTTCGTTGCACTCGACATGCTTCTGAAGATCTATGACCGGATGCCTATGCGGGTGTTGCGTAAAAAAGCACTGCACACGGGAGCCACCTGGATGCTGGAGCATCTCAAGGGATCGGGTGGGCTGGGCGCGATCTATCCAGCCATGGCGAACTCTATTATGGCGCTCCAGTGTTTGGGCTATAGCGCGGATGATCCCTTGATTGTGAAAGTGCTGCGAGAAATTGAGGATCTGGAAGTCTACGATTCCGTGCTGCAGGCCGGCCGGCGTCTTTCCACGCTCCACTTGCAGCCGTGCTTCTCGCCAATTTGGGATAGCGCGTTGCTGATAAATGCCCTAGTTGAGGCTGGAATGCCTCAGGATCATCAGGCCTTGCAGAGGGCAGGTGCCTATCTCATCTCTCGGCAAACCAAGACCGTGGGTGACTGGATCTTCTCCTCGCCCAAGGCGCAGCCGGGTGGGTGGTATTTTCAATTTGAGAACGAACTGTATCCGGATGTGGATGATTCCGCCGTCGTGCTCATGGCACTGTCAAAATTGAAATTGCCGCAGAAAGCCGAACAGCAGAAATCGATCCGGCGCGGCATGGAGTGGGTTGTGGCCATGCAGGGATCTGACGGAGGCTGGGGTGCCTACGACAAGGACAACAATCGGGTCGTCTTTAACTATATCCCCTTTGCCGACCATCATGCCTTGCTTGATCCCAGTACGGCCGACTTGACTGGGCGATGCCTGGAGATGTTGGCAGCCCTGGGGTACGACCGTACGCATCATGCTGTGGCACCGGCACTGGCCTTTCTCAAGAAGGAACAGGAGTACGATGGAAGCTGGTATGGCCGGTGGGGGGTCAACTACATCTATGGCACTTGGTCGGTTCTGGCTGGTCTTCGCGCGATCGGTGAAGATATCTCGGCGCCTTATATTCGTCGGGCTGTGTCCTGGCTGGAATCGAAACAGAATCCGGACGGCGGCTGGGGTGAGTCGTGCCTGTCCTATGCAGAAACCGAGCACAGCGGAAAAGGTGCCAGCACGCTGTCGCAAACCGCGTGGGCGTTGATGGCATTGATGGCTGCCGATATGACGGATTCATTCAGTGTCGCACGCGGCGTGCAGTATCTACTGTGCCGGCAAATGAAAGATGGCGCGTGGGAAGAAACTCGCCATACCGGTACAGGATTTCCCTGCGTGTTCTATCTCCGCTATCATTGGTACTGCCAGTATTTCCCCCTGTGGGCTCTTGCCATGTATCGTAACCTCCGTTCACACGGGAAAATGCGGGCGGACGAGCTGCGTCACCACATCCAAGCGGATGGATCTTTCCAGGCTGAGCATTGACTGCTTTCGATTCTGCTTCTCCGATCAGCTCTCTTTCTTCACCGGTAACGGTGTCACCGAAACGAGTGGCTGTCTTTGTCGCGACCTCGTGGGAACTGAAGGCCGTGCGGGCGGGATTTCCGGCTGGCGCCGAACGGCGAATCGACGGGATATCCGTATGGGTGTGTCCCGCCGGTACAAGGGAGTATTGGATCGTGAGAACTGGTATGGGGTTGGAGAATGCCACAAAGGCCGCCGTGCGGGTGTTGCCCCATCAACCGTTCTGTCTCGCTATTTCAACGGGCTTCGCTTGTGGGCTTATTGCCATGGACGTGGGGGCGTTGCTGGCCGGATACGAAGTGGTGCTTGCGCGTAGACAAGACCTTGATGTGTCGCCGATGAGTGTAGTGCCGGGGATTGAGCGGGATGTGGTTGTGAACCTCGTGGAGCGCGTTGAGCCTTCCGGGCATATCGGGCGGTTTGTGTCCACCGAGTACGTTATCACTAGCGCCGCGGAGAAACACCGGTTCGCGCAGGCCACCAGTGCCATCGGCCTGGATATGGAAAGCGCGGCTTTGGCAGCCGAAGCCTGGTGCGCTCAAGTGCCGTTCGTCGTGGTGCGAGCCGTATCCGATCTCGTGGACGAAGATCTTCCCCTTGACTTCAATCTCTTTCTCAGGCCCACTGGGTGGATGAAGGGAGTGGCCACGATTATAGGCCGCCTATCAAGTATCACAGAACTCTGCCGGCTTCACCGACAGAGTCGGGTGGCGGCCCAAACCTTGACGATGTTCTTCCGGCGCTACACCGCAGAAATGTCGGCCGCAGACACAGGTGTGAATTCGTCCATGGACAGACGATCATGACGCTGATTGAAGAGATCGGCCGGTGGGCCCTGGGGACTGTGAACGAAATGGGGCGGATGCTCATCTTTGTTCTCTCGTCCTTTGTCTGGCTGTGTCGACCTCCTCTGCGGGCTATCCAAATCGTCAAACAGGTGCATTTCATCGGCTATAAGTCGACGTTTGTCGTGGTGCTCACTGCAGGTTTCACGGGGATGGTGCTCGCGCTTCAGGGCTACTACACGCTTCGGAAGTTCGGGTCTGAAGGATTGCTGGGGTCGGCAGTGGCCCTCAGTATGATCCGCGAACTGGG
>Ga0194120_10002136_pt1 | contig 34474 bp, 28 predicted proteins | sample TA2MahCa65mmetaG_FD_148642 | JGI IMG/M metagenome (GOLD analysis project Ga0194120, IMG submission 148642) | Freshwater microbial communities from Lake Tanganyika, Tanzania - TA2015019 Mahale Deep Cast 65m | ecosystem: Environmental > Aquatic > Freshwater > Lake | place: Tanzania: Lake... | reverse complement strand
TGGAGGCCGCAAGCCCGCGCCGCCGCCTCCTCCTGGAGGCCGCAAGCCCGCGCCGCCGCCTTCTCCTGGAGACCAAATGCCCGCGCCGCCGCGGCGTCGCAAGCCGGAACCGGCCGACCGCGAATCTCGGACCCTGGAATCTCGGCCCGACCGCGAGGCGGCGGCCCCGCGCAGCGTGAGGCGCTTCCGCTTCTCCCTGCGCAACGTGCGCCACGCGAGCGCGTCCGCGCTGCCCGGGTGGCTGGCGAGCCAGACTGGCCTGCCGCCTTCGGCCTTCGGCAACATCCGTATCGTCGGCGACTACGCCCTGGTCGAGGTGGACAGCCGCCACGGCGACCGTTTCCGCAAGGAGTGGGCGGCCCGCAACCGGGCCTGATGGCGGACGGCTAGCCGAAGAACTTCCGCAGACCCGCCAGCAGCGGATTGTCGCGGAGGGCCTTGAAGCCTTCGCGGAAGGCCGTCTGGCCCTCGCGCGTCCGCGCGCCCTTGTTGTTCGGGATGAAGTAGCGTACGGCGTCGAGGTCCTGGTAGGCGATTTCCAGGATGCCCTCGTCCTTCACGCGCTTGCCGGCCGGCCGGCCGAGGGCCTCGGAGATCCGGTCGAAGGCCTTCTTGACCTCCCGGTATGCTGGAAGCTTCGCGACCGACTCGCGCTTGACGTGGGAATGCGCCAGCGCCTTGTGCGCCGCCTCGAATCGCAGGGAGCTCTTGGGGTGCCGCACCAGCGCGCGGGCCGCCACGACATCCCGCGACCGCATCACGACCTTCAGCTGCTTGACGACCGCCGCGCGGCCCTCGGGAGTCGTGGCGTTGAGGGTGTTGGACCGCAGCCAGCCCGACAGCCACAGCAGGGAGGAGGCCGCATTGTCGTAGACCTCGCGGCGGACCTTGCTGCGCGTCGCGTTGCGCAAGCTGATGGCCTTGTCGAAATCCTTGCCCACGACGTCGGCAACGCCCCAGAGCTTGTGGGCGAACCCGGCCGACGCCTGGTCGAAGCCCTTGCGGGCCCCGGCGACCTGGCCCTTTGCCAGGTGCGAAATCGCTCCCCAGTTCATGACGCGCACTCCTCTCTCCACCGACTTACATCGCAAAGCTCTGCCCACGACTTCCGCCTCGGAGCTCAAGGATGGGTGAACACCCGGCGAGCTACCATGACGGTCGTGCCGGAGTGGAAGATCCGCCCCGCGCAGGCCGCCGACGCCCCGGCCGCCTGCGCGATCATGCACGAGGCCCACGCCTGGAACCTGGCCCACGGCTTCAATTTCACGGCGGCCACGGTGACGCCGGCCGACCTCCTGGATCGCTTCGCGACGGCGACCTACTTCGTGGCGGAAATCGACGGCCGGATCGTCGGCACGGTCTCGATCGAGCCCGATTTGCCCGGCCAGGATCCGCACATCGTGCACCGCGATCCGCCCGAGCCCGATCCCGGCGACTGGGCGCTGCACAACCTGGCCGTCGCGGGGAGCGCCGGGGGGGCGGGCCTGGGCCGGGCGCTCGTCCGCCACGTCGAGGCCGCCGCGCGGCAAGCCGGCGGCCGGCGCATGGTCCTGGACACGCCGGAGAACCATCCGTGGTTGCCCGGTTACTACGAGAAGATGGGCTACCGCCGCATCGGCCACATCCAGTGGCTGGGCAAGACCTACCGGTCGGTGCTGCTGGGCCGCCCGGTCGTGTCCAGATCCAGGTAGAACGCCTGGTCGCAGCGCGGCGACATGTGTCCGCTGGCCTTGGCCTGGAACCCGAAGCGCCGGTAGAGGCCGATCGCCTCCACGAGCGCGCTGGCGGTCTCCAGTTCGACCCGCCGGAACCCGAGAGCCCGGGCCCGGTCCACCGTGCGCGCGAGCAAGCGCTTGCCCAGGCCGTGCCCCCGGGCGTCCCTGGCCAGGTACATCTTGCGCAGTTCGCAGACCCCGTCATCCAGGGGGTACAGGCCGACCGTGCCGACGCACCGCCCCCCCGCGTCTTCGACCACCTCGAAGACGCCGCCGCGCGCTCCGTAGGATGCCGCGACGTCCTGGATATCCGCGTCGGTGGCCGCGGGATCGGGCTCCAGGCCATACTCGGCCAGGACACCGTAAACCAGGTCTCGAATGGCCTGCCCGTCGGCGGCCGCGGCCTCCCGCACGGTGAAGCCGGGGGACAGGGTCTCGGGCGGCCGCATGGTCTGCTCGGGCGTCATGGCTGCAGGAGCTTACCAGCAGGCCATCCCGGCTGGCAACGCCAAGCGGCGCCTCGCGCTACACCACGCTCGCCACCCGCGCCCCCGGCGCGGCGAGGGCCAGGAGGCGGCCGGCCGCGGCCGGCGGGAGGCCGAAGACGGCCGTGGCGCCCGCGTCGGCGGCCATGCACGTGGGGGCCTCGACGGTCACGCTGTGGAAGGAAGCGAGGCGCGGCGCGCCGGTCTCGGGATCCAGCAGGTGGTGGTACCGCCTGCCGCCGTACGCGAAGAACTGCTCGTAGTCTCCCGAGGTGGCCACCGCGATGTCGCGGACGGCCAGTTCGCCCGCCAGCGCGCCGGGGGCCTGCGGCGACCGGACGCCGACCCGCCAGTGATCCTCGCCCGGTGCGGCACCCAGGGCCACCAGATCGCCGCCCACGTTGATCAGCGCGTTCTCGACGCCATGCGACCGCAACGCCGCGGCCGCCCGATCCACGCCGTAGCCCTTTGCGATGCCGCCCAGATCCAGCGCCACGTCGGCATCCTCGAACCGCACCGCCGGCCGGTCGAGATCGCCGGCCAGGCTGACCGCGCGATACAGGTCGCGGCCGGCGAGCCGCGTGAACAGCGCGGCGGGCGGCGGCGACTTGCGCCGCGCGACATCCCAGAGCGCCGTGGCTCGGCCGAGCGCCGGATCGAACCGGCCGTCCGTGGCGCGCGCCCAGCGCAGGGCTTCGCGCAGCACGAGGCCGGTATCCCGGCCGATCTCTACGGGCGCCCGCGCCGCTCCCTCGTTGGCCCGCGAGACGTCCGAGCCGGCCTCGAAGCGCGTCATGCGTCGCTCGACGTCCAGCAACTCGGCGATGGCCGCGTCGATGGCGCGCTGCGCCCGTTCGCGCTCGCCCGGCAGCCCGCCGGCCGCCACGGCGAACTCCGCGATGGTGCCCATCACCGGGACCTGCCGTCGCAACAACCCAGGCCGCGCCCAGGCAAAGGGCAACGCCAGCGCCACGAAGGCGCCGACGCCCAGGACGACGAAGTCCCGCCGGCCCAGCACGGGGTTGCGTTCACGCATGATCGACCTCCGAGCGGCACCGCTCCGGGGGCTTGTCCCCGCACGCGCCGCAACTGCCGCCGCAAGCTCCTCCGCCGCGGCCCCGATACAGCAGGCCGAACGCCACGAACAGCGCGGCGCAGGCCACGATTCCGATTAGATCGCCCGTTCCCATCTCGCGCCTACCCCGCACTCAGCAGGCCGGCGAAGCCCATGAACGCCAGCGACAGGCAGCCCGCGACCAGGAAGACCAGGGCCGTGCCCTGTGCCACCTTCGGAACGTCGGCCAGGTCGAGGGTCTCACGCAGCGACGCCATCATCACCAGGGCCAGCGTGAGCCCGAGACCCGCCCCTACGGCGAACACCAGGCCCTCGATCAGGCCGTAGCCGCGATTGGTCTGGAACATCGCGAGCCCCAGCACCGCGCAGTTGGTGGTGATGAGCGGCAGGTAGATGCCTAGCTCGCGAAACAGCGTGGGGCTGAGCTTCTTGATCACCATCTCGACGATCTGCACGAGCGAGGCGATGACGATGATGAAGGTGATGAGCCGCAAGTAGGGCGCGTGGGGCAGGACGTAGGTGTTGAGCGCCCAGGCGCAAACCGACGTCAGGGTCAGCACGAAGATGTCGGCCGCGCCCATCCGGAGCGCCGTGGGGATCTGCTTGGAGACGCCCAGGAACGGACACAGTCCGAGGAACATCGCCAGCGTGAAGTTGCTGATGAGCAGCGCCGAGACGAAGATGATCGCCAGTTCCGCCATCTACCGGGCCCCCCCGACCAGTTCGCGCGTTTCCGAGGCCGGCGCGCCGGCTGCCGGCGCGGCCAGCCGCGCGGCCTTCCGCCGTTCCCACCAGGCCAGGGCCAGGAGCAGCAGGCCGATGGTGAAGAAGCCGCCGGGCGGCAGCACCATGACGACCCACGGCTCGAAGTTCTTGCCGAACACCGCGTGGCCCAGGAACGTGCCCGAACCCAGGATCTCGCGCACCGACCCCATGAGCAGCATCGCGATCAGGAAGCCGACGCTCGTGCCGGCCGCGTCGAGGAGCGACCGCCAGACGCCGTTGCGCGAGGCGAAAGCTTCCTGGCGCCCCAGGATGATGCAGTTGACCACGATCAGGGCCACGAAGGCCCCGAGGGCCTTGTGGACGTCCGGCAGCAGCGCTTCCAGGCCGATGTCGGCCACGGTGACGAACGTCGCGATGATCAGGATGTACGTGGTGATGCGTACCTGGCCAGGCACGATGCGGCGGACCAGCGACACCAGCAGGCTCGAGCACAGGAGCACGAAGGTCGTGGCCGCGGCCATGACCAGGCTGTTCTCGACGGTGTTGGTCACGGCCAGGGCCGGGCACAGGCCGAGCATCTGCACGAGCACGGGGTTCTCGCGCCAGACGCCGCGGACCAGATCCTCCCGCGCGGTGGTCTTGCTCACTAGAGCCTCCTCGGGGGGGTGCCGCCCCCCCGAGGCCCCCCGCTGGGCCGTCCGTGACGGTCCGCCGGGCATCCCTGCCCGGCGAGGGGCTCGTGAACAGGTTTCGGGGCGGCTGGTGACCGACTCATCGCCGGGTCTCCGCGTCCCAGTAGCCGTGCAGCATCGGGCCCATCCGGGCGAGCGAGGTGTTGATGATGCGGACGATCGCGCGCGACGAGATGGTCGCGCCGGTGATCATCACGATGGCGTTCGGCTCGTCGGAACCCTTGGCCTTGGGCTTGACGCCCAGGAGCGGCGCCAGGCGGCCGACGAACTGGCCGACGAAGCTCGCATCCTTCTCGATCTTGTCGCCCAGGCCGGGCGTCTCCTTGGACTCCAGCACTTTCATGCCGGTGAGGCGCTTGCCGGCCGGATCGTAGCCGTAGATCAGCCGGATGGTGTCCTGGAACCCTGGCCCGGCCGCCACGACGGCAAAGCCCAGCCGCTTACCTTGCGGACCGTAGCCGAGGTAGACCGACTCGATTCCCTTGGGATCGGTTCCGGCCGGCACCTCGCGCGCCAGGCCTCCGCCGATCACGTACAACCGCTCGAACTTCTCGGGCGACGCCAGGACCTCGACGACCGCCTTTTCCAGCCGGGCCTGGCGATTGGCCAGGATGGTGGGCTCGGCCGCGCCGAACACGCCGGCGATGAGCAGGCCGGCGATCGCGCCGGAAACGCCGAGCAGCACGCCGGCCGGGACCTTCCCGGTCTCGGCCGCCTCAGCCGGCGGGGCGAGAGGCGCCTCGGGGGGCGGCGCGCCAGGCGGCGCGAGGACCGGTTCGCTCATGACTGCTTCCCCGCGGGCCTGGCCGCGGCCTTCCCGAAGGGCACGGGCTGGCTGATGCGCTCGATGAACGGCACCAGTGCGTTCATCAGCAAGATGGCGTACATGACGCCCTCGTTGAGGCCGCCCCAGAGCCGGATGATCACGACCAGCAAGCCGATGCCGATCCCGAACAGCCAGCAACCGCGGCCGGTAGTGGGACTGGTCACCGGATCGGTGGCCATGAAGATCGCCCCGAGCAGCAACCCCCCCGACAGCAGCATGAACGGGGCCCCCGGGAACTTGTCCGGCGCCAGGAGGTTGAGCGCGCCGGCGAACAGCGCCACCGTCAGCAGGATGCTGGCCGGGATGCGCCAGTTCATCAGGCCGCGCCAGACCAGATAGGCGCCGCAGACCACGATCACGATCCCGGCCGTCTCGCCGAGCGATCCGCCGGTGTTGCCGATCGCCAGGGCCCACAGTTCGGTGCCTTGCCGCTCGAACTTCATCAGGCCCAGGGGCGTGGCGGCGGTGATCGCGTCCACGCCGGAGCGCATCAGCGGGAGGGCGAAGTTGTCTCCCGCCAGGTGCCACCACGCCCGCCCGCCCGGCGGCGGGAAGGTGGTGATGGCCACCGGGAACGCGGCTTGCAGGAAGGCGCGTCCGAGCAAGGCGGGATTGAACGGGTTCTGGCCGAGGCCGCCGAACACCGCCTTGCCCACGCCGATGCCGAAAACGGCTCCAACGAACGCCATCCAGAGCGGCAGGCCGGCCGGCAGCGTCAGCCCGAGCAAGATACCGCAGACCACGGCCGACCCGTCGCGCAGCGTGCCCCGGCGCCCGAAAGCCGCCTCGGTGGCCGCGGCGCCGGCGATGGACGCCGCGATCACCAGCAAGGCGCTGATCCCGAAGAAGTACGTGGCGGCCGCCACCACGGGCGCGAGGCTCAGGACCACCTGCCACATCACGCCGGGCGTGGTCAGCTTGCCGGCCAGGTGCGGCGAGGCCGTGACGACCAGGTGCGGTGCGCTCATGCGGAGGCCTGCTGCTTGCGGAGCGCGCCCCGCGCCGCCACGAACAGCTGCGGGAGCGGGATGTTGGACGGGCAGGCGTAGGAGCAGCAACCGCACAGGACGCAGTCGGCCAGGTGGTAGGCCGGCATGTCCTCGTACTTGCCGGCCTTGGCCAGGCGGCCCAGCATCTGCGGGTTGAGTAGCATCGGGCAGGCCTCGATGCAGCGCCCGCACCGGATGCACGGATGCTGCTCCTGGACCTTCACGTCGTCTCGCGACAGCACCACCACGCCCGTCGTGCCCTTGAGCACGGGCACGTCGAGCGAGGCCTGCGCGACGCCCATCATGGGCCCGCCGAAGATCACCTCGCCCGCGTCGGGCGCCAGGCCGCCGCACGCCTCCAGCAGATCGCGCAGCTTCGTGCCGATGGGCACGATGAGGTTGGCGGGCTGGCGCACGCCGCGTCCCGTGACGGTCACGATGCGCTCGACCAGGGGAAGCCGCGTCTCGAAGACCTCCGCCACCGTGGCCACCGAGCCCACGTTCTGGACCACCACGCCCACGTGCATCGGGAGCTTGCCCGACGGCACCTCTCGGCCCAGGAGGGTCTTGATGAGCATCTTCTCGGCGCCCTGCGGATACTTGACCTCCAGGGGTACCACTTCGACCGGCAGATCGGCGGGCCGCGTGCGCTGCAGGGCCGCGATGGCGTCGGGCTTGTTGCGCTCGACGCCGATCAGCGCCCGGGAGACGCCAAGGGCCTTCAGCAAGATGCGGACGCCCATGTGGACCCTTTCGGCGTACTCGACCATCGTGCGGTGATCGGTGGTGAGGTACGGCTCGCACTCGCAGCCGTTGACCACCAGGGTATCGAGCGTGACGTCGGGCGGCGGCGCCAGTTTCACGTGAGTCGGGAACGCCGCGCCGCCCAGGCCCACCAGGCCGGCCTGCTGGATGGCGGCGCCCACCTCCTTGGGGGTGAGCGGCTCCCAGGCGGGTACCAGGCGCGGCCGCTCGATCTGCGCCGAGAAGGGATCGACGGCGATGCGCACCGCCGGCGACCAGGAGCCGTCGGGATGCGGCCAGAGCCCCACCTCGACCACGCGGCCGGCCGCCGAGGCGTGCATGGGCACCGACACGAAGCCGTCGGCCTCGGCGATCACGTCCCCGCGTTCGACGTGCTGGCCCGCCCGCACGACCGCCCGCGCCGGCTTGCCCGTGTGCTGCCGCAGGGGGATCACCACCTCGGCGGGATACGGCAGGCGCCGGATCGGCAGGTGCTCGGTCAGTTCCTTGTTTTCGGGCGGGTGGACCCCATGACGGAACCCCGGGCTTGACCCGGGAGTGACCCACACACTGCCAAACTGGATCACGCTCGCCTCGCTAGTTGAAGGGCTCGGCCCGCTTGACCCACTTGGCGAGGTCCTTCTCGCCGGGATTCAGCGGGGTGCCGGGGTGGATGATGCGCACCGGGCACTTCTCGGCGGCCATGACCAGGTCGCGGAACGTGCCCGCGGTCGCATCCTTGATGTAGGCCTGCTTCTGGGCGTCGTAGGCGAACATGCGCTTGTTGAGTCGCGTGCACTCGTCGCAACTGGTGCACCGCTCGGTCTCGATGTACGGGTCGAGGCCGATCCCGGCGTCGGCGGCCGGTGCGGGGGCGGACGCGGCCTCCGGGGCGGCCGCGGGAGCCGAGGGGGCCGGCGGCGCCTCGACCGTCGCGGCGGCCACGCGGGGGGGCGCACTCTCGCGGGCCGGGCCGCCGCCGTTGCCGCCGGGTGCCGGCTCGCCCCAGCCTGCCACGGGTTCGAGATCGGCCAGCGAACCCACCCGCGACAGCATGGCGGCGACCGACGGGTCGAGGTCGCCGGCGCGCACCAGGCCCTCGGCCAGGCGCCGCGCCACCTTCGCCGGGTACTCGCGGCGGAACTCGGCCAGCCGAGCCTCGTACTCGGCCCGCAAGGCATCCACCTTCGCCTGCCACTCGCTGGCCAGCGCCGCCCTGGCGGCCTGCTCGACCGAAGGCGCGAGCCGCAGCCCCGCCATCTCCTCGAGCAGGCGCCAGCAGTCGCGACGATCCTCGGCCAGACGCACGATCTCGGCGGCGACGGCCAGACGGTCGAGCTTGCGGCCCGCGCCGAGCAGGTAGATGAAAGGCGTCTTGCCCTCGCGATCGTCGGCCGGCAGCTCCAGGTATTCGTGGAACGGCACCGCGTCGGCCTCCGCGGAGAGCGGCGCGAAGTGCTGCCGGAACCGCCCCTCGGTGGCCGCCCAGTCGGCGGTGGTGAGCGGTAGCTCCATGCGCTGCCCCGACCCGTCATCAGCCAGGTAGGCCAGCTCGTAGGTCGGCCACAACTCTCCCACCTGCGGGTTGCCGTCCAGGTTTAGCCGGTCGGCTAGCGCGGGGCCGGCGGCCGGGTCGTAGCACAGCAGGGGGAAGGCCCGGCTTTCGAGGGCCAGCCGCGCCGCGCGCTCGGCGGCTTCGTCGCCGATGCCGTGCTCGGGCGGGCAGGGCGAATGGAGGATGACGACCGACGGCCTCCGGGCCTGCAGCGCCCGCAGCGTGCCGCCGATGAGGTGGGCGGGAGAGGCCTGCGACGATTGCAGCACGAAAACGTCGCGGTGCGCCATGGCGAGCAGGGCGGCCTCCTTGCGCACCTCTTCCTTGCCGCGTTGCGCCGCGCCGTAGCCCGCCATGTCGCTAACCTGGCCGGTGAAGCCGCTCGTGCAGGCCTGGCCGCCCGTGTTGGAGTACACCTGCGTGTCGAGGATCAGCACGCGGATGGGCTTGCCCGAGGCGAGCAGGCGCGAGAGGTTCTGGAAGCCGATGTCGAGCATCGCGCCGTCGCCGCCCACCGCGAAGATCGGCGGGCACAGGTCGAACTCTTCTGGGGTGAAGGATTGCCACCCCAGCGTGGCCAGTTCCGGGTCGTGCTCGGCCGGGTCGTACTGGCCCGCCACTTCGAGTTCGGCGCGGCGGACGGCGGCGAAGCCCGCAGCCATCTTCCGCATCTGCCCCTCGAAGAGGCCGATGGCCAGGGAAGGCGCATCCTGGAAGAGGTGGTTGACCCACGGGATCGGGTACGGGTTGAGGGGCCACGTGCTTCCCCAGACGCTGGAACAGCCGGTGGCGTTCGCGATGCCCGCGTTCGCCCGGCCTCGCCCGCCGGGGCCCGCTTCGTAGCGCCACACGAGATCGTCCACGTCGGCCTTGATGCGGGCGATGCGCCGCGCGGCCCCTGCGTCGGCCGGGGTCGTGCCGGGCGCCGCTTCCGCGCCCCGGGCGATCGCCGCCAGATCGGCGCCGGCCGCCAGGTGCTTGCGGGCCATCTCGTCGAGGCGGGCCGACAGGTCGCGCAGGCGCGCGACGTACTTCTCGACCCGGGGCAGCAGCAGGGCGTTTACCGCCGAGAGCACCAGGTGTACGCCGGTCTTCTCGCCGCAGCCCATGCAGGCGCCGTCTCCGGGGCACAGCGAGCCGTAGATCCGCTGCTTGAGCAGCAGCGTGGGCAACACGCCGATGCCCTCGGCCAGGTTGGAGACGTTGACGAACCGGTCGGGGGTCTCGGGCAGGTTGCGCCAGAGCCGCCAGTTGGCCCGCAGGCTGGCATCCATCCGGTCGTCCTGCGGCACGGTGATCAGGGCGCCGTCGTGGCAGACGTCCACGCAGAGGTTGCAGCCCTTGCAGGCTTCCGGGTTGACGGTGATGGAGAGCAGGCCGCCGCTGCCCTTCTCGTTTGCCTCGGGCACGTCGAAGAACGGCGCGGTCCGTGCGACCGGGAACCGGGCGATGGCCTCCCGCACCGGCGCGAACTCGGCATCCAGGGCGGCCTGCTTCTCGGCGTCGAACTCGAGCTTGGCGGTGGTCTGCTTGTAGGCCTCCGCGAATAGCTCGCCGACCGGCAGCGGCCACTTCTCCGCGAGCAGGCCGCGGGCCGCCGCCGCAACGGGCCGGACCACGGCCTTGAGCCTGTCGAAGCTGCGCCCGTCCTGTGCGAGGGTCTTGATCGCGGCCCCGAGGAGATCCTGGGGCGAGGTGACCACGCCGGGGATGGCCGAGTCGGGGCACTGCGTCCAGCACTGGCCACAACCGGTGCACTTGTCGGCGACGAACTGCGGTACCTCGAAGCGGATGAACGTCAGGTCGCGGATGGTGCTGGTAGCCGCCGGGATGAACGACAGCGCGGCGAAGGGATCGGCGATGCCGTCCTGGCCCAGCTTCCACGGATGTCCCACCTGCTCCCAGAACCGGCCGGGGTTGGCAAAGCCGGCACTCGCCTTGCGGCGATCGAGCTCCGGCGGGATCCCGGGCACCGCGGCGTCGGCGGCGCCGGCCATGTCGAGCGGCGCGCACTCGATTGGCACGACCTCTTCATAGCCCCGGCGGATGGCCCGCATGTTGTCCTCGACGACGCGATCTCCCTGCGCGCCGAACTTGCGGGCGATCTGCTCCCGGATGCCGGCCAGCACCTTCTCCTCGCCGAGGGCCGCGATTTCGGGATCGACGCCCGTCGCGAAGAACGCACCCATGAATGCCGCCGCCTGCAACCGGTACCGCAGGCCCGGATCGCTGACCTCCTCGGTGGCGATGCGGAACGCGTCGAGGGCGAAGACGCGAACCTTCCGGTCCAGGATGATCTGGCGCGCCCATGCCGGGATAGCGGCCCACAACTCGCCCGGCGGGAGGTTGCTCTGCACCACGAAGGCGCCGCCCTCGGCCAGGCCGGCGAGAGGGTCCCCGTGCATGAAGACGTTGGGATCGGGCGAGAGCACCGCGCCGACGTGCCTGACTTCGCAGTTGAGGCGCACGGGTTCGGGGGCGACGATGAAGTGGAACAGCGTGGGCTGGCCCTTCTTCTCGGAGCCGTACTTCGGCATGGCCTTGAGGTGCCGGCCGAGCAGTTCGGCCGTCGTGACGCCGAGGTTCTTGCCCATGGTGATGGCACCCCAGCCGCCCACCGAGTGGATGCGCACCGCCAGCGATCCCGCGGGTAGGAGGTCCAGGTTGGCGCCCGGCGGAAGGGCGAGATCCGCCAGGTGCGGGTAACCCGCGAGCAACTGTTCCTGCCAGATCTGGAGCTTGGGCAGGCGCGTGCCTTGCCGCACGAACTCGACCCCAAGGTAGAAGTGCCGCCGGCCCGCCCCGCCGGGCAACGCGTTCTCGACCGCGGCCACAAGGTCGCCCGGTTGCAGGTCGCGCGACCCGAGGCCGAAGCAGCCGGAGAAGAAGCGCGGCTGGCGGTCGGCCGGGATCTTTGCCAGGTCCGGGTACGGCAGGCTCTGCCCCGCGGCCAGGGCATTCTCGAGGGCCTTGGAGGCCGCCGCGCGGATCTCGCGCAGCAGCGGGGGATCGACCGCGAGCGGCTGATCCACGCGTTCCAGCACGATCGCCGCCTTCTTGCCGGCCAGGTGGCGCGTGAGCAGGTCGGCCGGGAACGGCCGGAACATCGTCAGGCCCAGCACGCCCACCTTGAGCTTGCGCGTCGCGCGGAGGTGATCGGCCACGGCCTGCGCGTCCGACACGACCGACCCCTGGGCCACCAGGACGATCTCCGCATCGTCCGCCCGGTACGCCTCGACCCGCGCGTAGTGCCGCCCGGTGAGACCGGCATACTCCTCGAACGCCTGGTCCGCGAACTCGCGCACGTGGTTGAAGAAGAAGGGCCGCTGCGCGGCCACTCCCTGCTGGTAGGCGTCCTGGTTCTGCACCGGCCCGAGTGCGGCCGGGAAGTCGACGTCGAACACGGCGGGCACGCGGCGGCGTTTCTCGCCGTAAACCATGCGCTGCGCCGGCGTCGGCGCGTCGATGAGGTCGGCCGGATCGCCCAGGTAGGCGCGCACGAGGGCCGGTTCGGGCAACCGCACCGACTCCACCACGTGGCTGGTCAGAAACCCGTCCTGGGCCACCAGGCCGGGGTTGAGGGCGAGTTCGGCGATGCGGTGGGCGATCACCGTCAGGTCGGCCGCTTCCTGGGGGTTCTTCGCGAAAAGCTGGAAGAAGCCGGTATCGTCCACCGCGTGGTAATCGTCATGGCCCGCGTGGACGTTGAGCGCGTGCTTGGTCATGGCGCGCGCCGCCACGCTCAGGACGTACGTCAGGCGCTTGCCGGCCGCGGCGTACAGCGACTCGTGCATGTACGCGATGCCCTGGCCGGAGGAGAAGTTGGCGGCGCGCATCCCGGTCATGCTCATGCCGGCCGTGACCGCGGCGGCGGCGTGCTCGCCCTCCGGTTCGAAGAATGCCAGGGGCCGGCCGAACGCGTTGCGCTTGCCGGCCGCGACCGCTTGCGCCCAGCCCTCGCCCATGGGTGTGGACGGCGTGATGGGATAGGCGCCGGCGCCCTCGCTCGCCGCCGTCTCGACCGCCACGACGGCGCCGCAGCCGTCCGTGAATGCCGGGACTCCGGGGAATCGCGGCGGAGCGGCGGCTGGCGCGGACTGCGGCCGGGCGGCGAGTTTCATTCGGCTGGTACTCCCAGGCGGCCCGCGGGCGTGGTGCGGGCCGGATCGAACTGCTGGCCTTCCACCCACACGATGGAGTCGGTCGGGCAGCGCGCGGTGGCGGCAGCCGTGGCCAGTTTGTTCTTCGCGTAATCGACGACCGCCAGGTTGTCCACGATGGAGATGAGCCCCGGCGCGGCGTCGGCGACGCAGCGGCCGCAGGCGTTGCAGGCGACCCGGCAGAGCGCCTCGGCCTGCTCGCCCGCCAGGAGGCTGCGGCACTGGACGATGAGCTTCTGATCGAGCGGCTGCAGCGAGAACAGATCTCGGGGGCAGGCCACGACGCAGTCGTTGCACGCCGTACACTTCTCGGGGACGACGACCGGCAGGCCGACGGGGTTCATGAAGATGGCGTCGAACGTGCAGGCCCGCTCGCAGTCGGCAAGGCCCAGGCAGGCCCACGGGCAGCCCTTGCCGCCGCCGGCCACCGCAGCGGCCGCCTTGCAGGTCTGCAGCCCGACGTACTGCGCTCGCATCACCGCCATGTCGCTGCCGCCGCCGCAGGCCAGGCGCGCGACGCGCTTGTTGGCCTCGCCGGCGTCCACCCCTAGGTAGGCCGCCAGCTCGTCGACGCCGTCCGCGGACAGGACCGTGCACTGGGCCGGCTTGACCGTCCCGCCGACCACCGCCTCCGCGAAGCCGCGGCAGCCCGGCAAGCCGCACGCGCCGCAGTTGTTGCCCGGGAGTAGCGAGACGGCGCCCTCGATGCGCGGATCCTCCCACACCGCGAAGCGGCGGTGGACCAGGCCTATCAATCCTGCGAAGGCGAGCCCCACCGCCCCGAGGATGAGGGCCGCCAGGCCGATGGTCGCGAGGCTCACGGGAGCCTCCTCGGCTCACATGAGGGAAGCGCGGAAGTTGGATAGCTCATCGGCGGCCTACGGCAACCCGGAGAGGTCGGCGTTGCGCAGCAGCCAGGCGGCCAGCTTGCCGGCCGTGTCGCCATCGGCCGCCGGCGCGGCCGCCTCGCCGCCCTCTGGCCGCTGGGCCAGGCTTGCCAGGATCTGCAGTTCGGCCACCTGCTGGGCGACGCTCGCCCCGCCGATGGGGTTGCGGGGCGCCGCCTCGGGCAGGCTGGCGACCGCGATCCGCTGCCAGGGGGCCAAGCCGCCCGCCGGGTCGTGGGAGAAGACGGCCGCGTCCGCGGAAACCCAGGCCGCGATGCCGGGGCCGGGCCAGGCCGCGAAGCGGTCGAGGTCGGACCCGTCGGCGGTCTGCAGGACCCAGACGCCCGGCGCCACCAGGCGCGCCAGCGGCGCGGGCGCGCTCGGGCCGTCCACCAGCAGCACGATCTTGACCCCGCCGTCCAGGAACTCGGCCAGGCCGCCGGCGCGCAGGTCGGCACCCGCGACCTCGACGACGAGCGGCGGCGCCAGGCGGCGCTCGGCCCGGCTCCAGTGGCGGAACGCCAGGCCGCCGACTTCGCCGCGCGGCGCGTCGCCAGAGCCGTCGAGCAGCGCCCGCGCCTCCCTGGCGGCGGCGAATGCCGCGCCCGCGTGCTCAAGGCCCCTGTTGACCGTGTCATACAGGCTGCCGCCGGGCGCGACGCGCAGTCTGACCAGCTGATCGCCCTCGGCCAGCAAGGCTTCCAGGGCCGCCACGGCACGCGCGATGCCGTCGGCGCCCGGGGCGCTGGGGGCGACCTGCGTGCCGAAGAGGGCGGCAAAGCGATCCAGGTCGATGCGCCCGGTGGCGAAGGGACCGAGTTCGGCGGCAAGCTGCGCCAGCCGCTCGGCGGGCGCTTCTCCCCGCGGAAGGCGGGCGCGCAGGGCGTCGCGGGTGGCGCGCAGCGCTCCGCCGAACTCGTCCAGCGGGCCCGCGAGGGCTTCCAGGGCGCGAGCGCCGCGGTCGGTTGTCGTGACGGTCATTGAGGGCTCCTGCGGTCGCTAGACCGCGTACTTGTCGAGTTCGAGCTCGAGGGTGGCCAGGCGCTCGGCGGCGCTGCGGGCCGGCACCGCTCGCACCTGCTCGTAGACCGGCATGGCCGCATTCCGGTAGAAGATGCCGAGCCGGTACCGGTCGGTCGATTCGGCCAGCTGGCGCGCCCGGTGGAGGTCCGAAGGGTCGTGCCTGGTCTGGTGCTGGTAGGTACGTGCCAGTTGCGGCAGGTCCACGCCGTCCTCGTGGGTCAGCAGTTCGACGCGGTCGGGGTTGCGCATCGCCTCGGTGAAGATCTTGTCGGTGTACTCGGGACACCGTTGCAGGATGCGCACGAAGGACAGGCCGCGGTGCGCGAAGGCCTTTTCCAGCACGGCGTCCAGGTGCGCGGGGAGCCAGTCGCATGTCTGCGCCACGAAGGAGGCGCCCGAGATGCCGAGGGTGACCGAGAGCGGGTTCATCGGGCCCAGCAGCGCGCCCGTGGGCTGCGTGTTGGACGGGTACCCCTGCGGGCTGGTGGGCGACGTCTGGTTCTTGGTGAGGCCGTAGACGTTGTTGTCGAACACCATGACGACCATGTCGGGGTTGTAGCGCACGGTGTGCAGCCAGTGGGCGCTGCCGATCGAGAAGCAGTCGCCGTCGCCGGTGGACACGAAGACCGTCAGGTCGGGCCGCCGCAGCTTCACGCCCAGTGCCAGCGGCAGCGCGCGGCCGTGGAGGCCGTGAAAGCCGTACGTCTTCATGTAGTGGGGAAAGCGGCTCGAGCAGCCGATTCCCGACACGAAGACCGTCTGTTCGGGCTGCAACTGGTGGTTCTCGCAGAGCCGGCGCACCGATGCGAGGATGGCGTGATCGCCGCAGCCGGGGCACCAGCGGGCCAAGGGACCGGCGTAGTCGTCGGCCGCGAGGAAGCGGTCGTCTATGGGGCAGCCCAGGAGCGAGCAGGCTTGCAGTGTCGTCATCGTCATGACTGTCTCCCTCACACCGACGCCGCCAGTTGCGCCAGGATGCCGCGGTGGATGTCGCCCGGCCGGAGTGGCTCGCCCGGGACGCGGGTCCAGCAGTCGACGTCGACCAGGGTTGCGGCCCGCAGCAACCAGGCCAGCTGCCCGTAGCGGCGATTCTCCGCGGTGATGTGGGGATCGCCCACGGTATCGCTGTAGTTGATCTCGACGGTCATCACCTTCCGGAACCGGCTGAAAATGGCTTGCAGGCCCGGTTCGAGCGGTGAAAGGAAGCGGAGGTGCAGCGAAGACACCCGGAGGCCGTCGGCGCGGGCGCGGTCCACCGCCTCCTGGATGGCTCCCAGCGTCGAACCCCAGCCCACCACGAGCAGGTCGCCCGACTCGTCGCCGTGGACCTCCGGCGGCAGGAGCGTTTGCTGGAACACCGCGAGCTTGCGGCTGCGCATCAGGCAGCCCCGCTCGTGGACGTCCGGCGTGTAGCCCACGCGGCTGTGCTCGTCATGGGACAGGCCGGTGACGGTGTGCATGCCGCCGGGTTGGCCCGGGATGAAGCGGCGCGACACGCCGGTCTCGGCATCCCAGTCGTAGGCGCGCAAGCCGTCGGGCACGGGGCCGAAATCCAGCGGCGGGCCGCAGAAGCGCTCGTCGAGGACGGGCCGCGGGAAGGGTTGCACGCCCGTGGCGAGGTTGGCGTCGGTGAGGACCAGGACGACGCCGCGATAGGCCTCGGCCAGGCGCCGGGCGGTGATCATCGCGGTGAAGCACTCCTCGATGGTGGCCGGGGCGAGCACGATGTGCGGGGCGTCGCCGGTCTGGCCGTAGACGGCGGCCAGGAGGTCCGCCTGCTCGACCTTGGTGGGCAGGCCGGTGGACGGCCCGCCGCGTTGCACGTCCACCACGACCAGCGGCAACTCGGTCATGATGGCCAGGCCCAGCAGTTCGGTCTTGAGGGCGAGGCCCGGGCCCGAAGTGATGGTGAAAGCGGTCTTTCCCGCGTACGAGGCGCCGATGGCCACGCCGGCGGCGGCGATCTCGTCTTCGGCCTGGTGGACGATGCCGCCGTACTTCTCGATGATCTCCGAGAGGTAGTGGGACGCGGAGGTGGCGGGCGTGATGGGGTACATCGAGCAGAGTTCGAGGCCCGCGGCGATGGCGCCCATCGCGACGGCCTGGTTGCCGTTCATCACCACCATCGGGCGATCGAAGGGCGCGGACGGCACCGCCACGCGGAAGTCGAGGTTCTCGCCCGCCCACTTGAAGCCGGCGTCGAGCAGCGTCACGTTGCTCTCGTAGATCTCCTTGCGCTTCTTGCGAAACTCGAAGGCGATCTGCTCCTTGATCTTCTCGATGTCGCGGGAGTAGATCCAGGCGAGCATGCCCAGGGCGAACATGTTCTTGCCCTTGCGAGGGTTGTCGACGAGCTGGAGGCATTGCTCCTCCATGGGCACCATGACGAAGCGATAGCCGCCGGTACTCATCTCCTCCAGGGCCGCCGCATGAGCTTCGCGGATGTCCGGGTCGTCGTGGTTCTCCCACATGCTCTCGAGCAGGATGATGGCGCCCCGGGCGAGGGCGCCCAGGCGATGCCGTTGCAGCAGGACCTGCTCGTTGAAGGCCACCACCAGGTCGGCCGCATCGCCCCAGTTGGTCACCTGGCCAGTCCCGATGCGCACGCGGTTGCCGCTCGCGCTGGTCGGGTGGCGGGCCGGCGGCTGGATCTCGGCCGGGATGATCTCGACCGTCCACACGCCGTTGCCCATGCGGGCGCTGACGCGGCCGAAGATCTGGCCGCACTTCTGCGCGCCCTCTCCCGAGTCGCTCACGATCTCGAGCGTGTGGGTCTGCCGGGTCAGGGTCTGGCAGGTCTTCTCGACCGCGGCCGTTTCAGGCATCTGGTGTGGACTCCCGCGTGAAGAGGCTTGCGGCACTTCGTACGAGCCTCGGGCACCAGCTTAGAGGGCAAGTACCTAGGGGTGAATCAGGAAATTTCCCGTTTACGGGCGGCCGGGGCGTTGAATTTGGTTATTCAAGAAGTCGTTTATCTTAATGAAAGCATTCCCTCGCGTTAAGAACCTCTCGGGAATTTCCGCCGACAATCACCCCCATATCGAGAGGCGGACGCGCGGAGGTAGCTGGCGAGAGCATGGACCGGGCAGGATTGGCACATGGGCCTGCGGGCCTCCTTCGCCGCCTGGCGCTGGCGCTCTGCGTGTCGATCGTCGCCGGCTGCGGATTGCAGGTCGCGCCGCCGCGGCTCGTCGTGCCCCCGGTCGGCCTGGCGGCCCTGAACTTCGGCCAGCTCACCCCCGGCACCCTCGCCCACGATCCCGTCATCGTGGGGCACCGCGGCGGCGGCAGCGACAAGGCCCCCGAGAACACCATGGCGGCTTTCCGGCTGGGGCCCAGGCACGGCGCGGCGATCCTCGAATGTGACGTCCAGTGCTCCAAGGACGGCGCCCTGGTGATCATCCACGACAAGACCGTGGATCGGACGACCGACGGCAAGGGCCCCGTGCGCCAGTTCACCCTCGAGCAGTTGAAACAACTCGACGCCGGCCAGGGCGAGCGGATCCCCACCCTCGAGGAACTCCTGAGTTTCACGGCCTCCCAGCCCGACCTCGGCCTGGTCGTCGAGATCAAGGCCAAGCGGAAGGTCTGCCCGGAGATCGCCGACAAGGTCGTCGCCGCGGTCAACAAGGCCGGCCTGAATTCGCGGGTGATGGTCATCAGCTTCTACCGCGACGCGGTGGCGCGAGTCGAGACCCTGCAACCGGATCTCAGGACCGGCTTGCTCTTCTTCCTGCGGGTCAATCCCATCAAGACGGCCAAGCAGATCCGCGCCGACTCGGTGTGGCCGGCCCGCCACCGGACGACGTCGCACTTCGTGAAGGCGGCCCACGAGGGCGGCCTGCCCGTGTTCTCCTGGACGTTGAACTCCGCCAAGGTCCTGCTGGAAGCCCGCCGCGTGGGCGCCGACTCGGTCGTCACCGACGTCCCGGACGTCGCCAAGGAGGCGTTCGCGCACGACGACCCGGACGTGCCGTCGCCGCCTGGCCTGGCTTCGCCGTCGTTTGATCCCGAGGACCAGGAGGATCCCGAGGACCTGGCCTCGGAAACGCCCTAGCGGCGCTGCGGCCAGCCCTGCGATCCGGGAGGGTGGCTCCCCCGGAGTAGGCTCTTGTGAGGGCATCCCCGGCGCCTCGGCGGATGGCTCATATAGACCAGCGCGCCACCTCGGGTCGGGCCGGCTTCCCTGCCGGCCTCACCGGCCGACGGTGGCGGCGGCCTGCGGGCCGACGTATGCGGACTCGGGCCTGATCAATCGGCCGGTCGCGACCTGTTCGAAAACGTGCGCGGTCCACCCGAGCATCCTCCCCAGTGCGAAGACCGGGGTGAACATGTCGCGGTCGAGGCCCACCGCCTCCAGGAGCACTGCGGTGTAGAACTCGACGTTGGTCGGCAACGCCCTGTCAGGCTTGCGGCGCGCGAGCACCGCCGCGATCTCGGCTTCGGCCGCCCGGGCGAACGCCAGGCGTCCCCGGTCGTCTCCCAGGCGCATCACGGCACCTTGCAGGATGTCGGCTCGCGGATCGCGCACGCGGTAGATGCGGTGGCCGAAGCCCATGATGCGGCGGCCGGCCGCCAGTTCGGCCTCCGTCCAGGACCTGGCGTTGGAGGGCGTCGCGATGGCGTCGAGCATGTCCAGCACCGGCCCCGGGGCTCCGCCATGCAAGGGCCCCTTGAGCGCGCACGCCGCGCCCACGACCGCCGCCACCATCCCGGCGCTCGTCGAGGCGATCACCCGCGCCGCGTAGGTCGAGGCGTTGAGGCCATGCTCAGCCACGGTGACCAGGTACGTTTCGAGGGCGCGCACGATCTCGGGCGCCGCGGGCGCGCCGTGGATCATGCGCAGGAAGTCCGCCACCTGGCCGAGCGCCGGATCGGGGGCCGGCGGCGCCAGCCCGCGGCGCAACGCCGCGCTGCCGGCCAGGATCACCGGGACGGCAGCGGTCACCAGGTAGTGGGCCGGGATGCGTGGGCGGGGGGCAGGCTGCCCGGGGGGCGGGCCGGCAGCGCGGCGTCGCGTCGCGGGCAAGGCGGCCTCGTCCGGCAGGGCGGCCTCGTCCGGCAGGGCGGCCCCGTCCGGCAGGGCGGCCTCGTCCGGCAAGGCGGCCTCGTCCGGCAGGGCGGCCTCGTCCGGCAGGGCGGCCTCGTCCGGCAGGGCGGCCTCGTCCGGCAAGGCGGCCAGGCACAGGCGCAAGCCGTTGATTGGCGGCAGGGCCGCGGCTGGTCGCAGCACGGGGGCTACCAGCCGCGCGGCAGCCACCCGTGCCGCCCCTAGAGCCGCCCGGATGCCCGCCTCTGTCTCGACTTCACCAGACAGGCCGTTCCACAGGAAAGCGGCCATGCGCTCGTACCCCGCATCCCGCGCCAGGTCGTCGATCGATTCGCCCCGCACGATCAGGCGGCCGTGCGCGCCGTCCACCTGGCTCAGGGCCGTGCTCAGCAGGTCCATGCCGTGCCCTCCGTTTCTACGAGAATATGGATCAACTCCTGGTATTTCGTCAATCTTGACGATATAATCAATATATGGAGTTCCTCACTGCTCGCCAGGCCGCCGCGGAACTCGGGATAACCGCGGCGACCCTCTATGCCTACGTCAGCCGCGGGCTGATCAGGTCCGAGGCGGTCCCCGGAAGCCGCGCCAGGCAGTACCGTCGCGAGGACGTGCTCGCGTTCCGGCAGCGCAAGGAGGTGCGGGCGGACCCGGGCCGCGCGGCGGCCGGGGTGCTGCACTGGGGTGTGCCGGTGCTGGAGTCGGCCATCACCCTCATTACAGGCGGGCGCCTCTTCTACCGTGGCCTTTCCGCCACCGATCTGGCCTGCGCCAGAGACTTCGAGGAAGTCGCCGCGCTGCTGTGGTCCGGGACCCTGGGCCTCATGCCCGCCGCGCCGTCGGCGCCCGCCACGGCCGGACGGCTGGCAGCCGTCGCGGAGCGCCTGGGGCCGGTCTCGGCTTTCGAGCGGTTGCAGATCCTGCTGCCGCTGGCGGGCACGCTGGATCCCGCGGCCTACGATCTGCGGCCGGGCGCGCTGCAATTGACCGCTGCCCGCATCCTGCGCCTGGTGGCTGCCGTCGCGGCCGGCGATCCGGAGAAGGCGGCCGGCCGGGGAGCGGCAGGCGATCCGGCAGAGGCGGCCGGCCGGAGCGCGGCCGGCGATTCGGGGAGGGCGACGGGCCTGGGGGCGACCGGCCGGGGGGCGGCCGGCCGGAGCGCGGCCGATCTGCTGGCCGGGGCGCACGGTCTCACCGACCGCCCGGCCCGCGACTTGCTCAACGCCGCCCTGGTGCTCACCGCCGACCACGAGCTCAACGTGTCGGCCTTTGCCGCCCGCTGCGTGGCTTCGGCTGGAGCCACGCCTTACGCCGTGGTGTCCGCGGGCCTAGCGGCGCTGCAGGGCGGCAAGCACGGCGGCCACTGCGATCGCGTCGAGGCGCTGTTCGAGGAGGCCGCCGCCGCGAAGGACGCCGCTGCTTGCCTGGCGGCGCGGCTGCGGCGCGGCGAGGACATCCCGGGCACGAGCCCGCCGCTGTACCCCGAAGGCGACCCCCGGGGGCGCCTGCTCGTGGACCTGGCTACCGCTGTCCGCCCGCGCTCGCCGCAGGTCGCGCTCGCGCACGCCCTCGAGGAGGGCATGCGCGAGTTGCTCGGCGAGCGGCCCTCGGTGGACTTCGGCCTGGTGACGGCGGCCCGGGCGCTCGGGTTGCCGCCGGGCTCGGCGATCGCCCTATTCGCCGTCGGCCGCACGGCCGGCTGGCTCGGCCACGCCATCGAGCAGTACGGACTGGACCGGATGATCCGCCCCAGAGCCCGCTATGTGGGCCCGACGCCGGAATGCTAAATGCCGGTCGGGACTTTGCAAACTCACACTGACCGTCGATCATTTTCGACCGGCGCGAGTCTGTTTAGATGCTTCGCAGCCAGCCGCCGTCGCAGGCGATGGCCTGGCCGGTGACGTACGCCGCCCGCTCCGACGCGAGGAATGCGGCGAGCGCCGCCAGTTCCTCGGGCATGGCGAGTCGCCCGGCGGGCACTTCGGCGCCAATCTTCGCGTCGCTGACGCCAAGTTCGACCAGTCGCTCCGTGCGCGTGTAGCCGGGCAGCAGGACGTTGACGGTGATGCCGTCGCCGGCGACTTCCCGGCTCAAGGAGTTGGCCAGGCCGAGCAATCCGGCCCGCAGGGCGTTGGAGACCGTCAAGCCGGCGATCGGCTCGCGGGCGGCCACCGAGGTCACCAGCAGCACCCGCCCCCAGCGCGCCGCCGTCATTCCGGGCAAGGCGGCGCGGATCGCCCCCGCCGCGCTCTGCCAGAGGCCGTCGAAGCCGGCCTGCCACGCCTGGTCGGAGACATCCCGGAAAGCCCCCGTCGGCGGGCCGCCGGAGTTTGTCACGAGGATGTCCAGGCCTCCCAGGGCGGCGATCGCCTGCTCGACCGCCGCGGCCCCGGCGCCCGGCAAGGAGAGGTCGCAGGCGAACGCGGCCGCGGCCCCGACTTCTGCCCTTGCCAGTTCGAGTCGGTCGGCTCCCCGGGCGCAGATCGCCACGCGCGCCCCCTCGGCGGCAAGCGCCGCCGCGATGGCCTTGCCCAGCCCCGCCGACGCGCCGGTCACCAGGGCCCTCCGGCCCGCGAGTCCCAGGTCCATGGCCGCCAGTTTACTCCCTGCCGGGTATGAAAAATCGGGAAGCCCCGGCAACGGAGGAGAAGGTGCCGCGCAAGACCGATCCGGCGCGCGAGCGGCTGCAAGGCCTGACGCGGCGGCCGGTGCGAGACGGCGTGCCGGATATGCCCGTCCCGCCGGGTTCGCTCCGCCCTGACAACCTGTCGCTGTCGGGGATCGGCAAGCAGATCGATCTGGGGGCCCTGGGCGAGCAACTCGGCCAGATCGCCGGCAATCTGCCTGCCAGTCTCGACGCCCTCAAGGGCTGGCTTCCGGGCGTCATCGGCCAGGTTCAGCCCTACGACCCCGGGTTCGCCAAGCAGCTTGACGACTACCTCGCGACCGTGGCGGGCGGCAAGGCGCAGGCCGAGGAGTTGCGCGAGACGGGTAAGCGGCTGGCGGAGTCCTTCGGGGCCCTCTCCGACAAGCTGGCGGCGCTCGATCCGAAGACCTTCGCGGCCCGCGGACCGCGGCAGGATCCCGGCCGGCCGGCCGCCGGGCGCAAGCTGTTCCCCACCGCGTCAACCCAGGACAAGCTCGCCGGGAAGAGCTGGGCCAGGGGCCCCCGCCAGCCGACCCTGGAAGTGAGCGGCGGCGCCGCGGCAGGCTCGAACGTGCCCGTCGGCAATGCGAAGGGGCTGCGAGCCCCCGATTTCTCGGACCCGGCGCGGGGTGCCGGCGAGCTGGCCGATCTGCTGGCGCTCGACCCGCGCGCCGAAGCGACGGGCAACGCCGAGATCGCCTTCCGATCGCGAAACTTCGACCTGTCTCTTGGCACGCAGGCTGGCGTGGCCGGAGCGGTGCAGGGCGCCGACATGGCGGCATTCCTGCGCGAGCAGCAGGAGCCCATCCGGCAGATCAAGGCGCTCCAGGACCAGGTGAGTGCGCTCGGCCTCGACTCGCGGCTGGCCGACCTCACGGCCCGCGCGGCCGCCGTCCAGGCCGAGGCCGTGGCCCTCCAGCAATCGCTTGCCGCGGGGCGGATCCCGCCGGCCGAGTACGTCGCCAGGCTCGACGCCGCGCTCGGGACCCTCGCCGATGGCCGCGCGTTGCTTTCGTCGGCGACGGGCATCCTCGCGGACGCCGGCGGCGCGGTGGGGCAGGGCAACTCCCTCGCCAGGAGCCTTCGCGACCAGACCCGGCAACTGACCGCCGAGATGGCGGCCGGCGGGATCGTGCGAGCCCGCGCCACGCTGCGCAAGTCGCTTCCGGATATGGGCGCGGCGGTGACCGATCTCGCAATCGGCGTCTCGGGGCAGCTTGTTTACGTTCCGCCCAATCCTTCCTACGACCCGTCGGTCACCGACCGGCCGCAACTGCGGTACGCGCTGGGTGCGATGCGTACGCGGGCGACCGTGTGGGTCGAGGGAACCGACCGCCTGCGCGAAGTCGGCGCGGCGGCCTCGCGGCTGCTCGATGCCAGCCAGCAGGCCACGGCGGCCGCCGATGCCGCCCTGGCCGATCTCCAGCGGGCGCTGGCGGGAGCCCGGCCGGCCCTGGCGGAAGCGGCCGATTTGCAGACCGACCTGGAAGCAGCGCTCGGGAGCGGCAGTCCCCTCGATCTCTCGGTCCTACTGGCTCGTGTCGACGCCCTGCGCAAGCAACTGGCGTCCCTGCCCGCGGCCGATCCGCAGCGGCTCGCCGAGGCCAACAGCGCTCTCCAGGGCGTGACGGCGGCCAATCGCGACCTGGTAGAAGCGATCTCGGGCCTGGAGCGCGAGTTCAAGGTCAAGGCCGACGTGACCGGCAAGGTGGTCCAGCCCAGGGCGCCATTCGGGGCCGGACTGGGCCTGGGGCTCTCGGGCACGGTCCATGTCGGCCTGCCCGTTGACTTCGCGCTCACCGCCGACAACCTGGTGGGCTACATGCCTGGCAAGGAGGAAACCTGGCGGCTCGCAGGCCCGATCGGCTCGGGGACGGCGTTCGAGCTGGCGGATGTCGAGAAGCGCAACGTCTACCCGGACTTCTTCCCCCCGACCTACCGTCTGGCCCTCCAGGCGCCCGTCACGGCGTCCACCACGGTGCGGGCCGACTGGGAGAAGGTGACGGGCCTGCGGGGGATCAACCAGACCTACGGCGTCGAGCAGCGCGTGACCGAGTGGCTGCGCGTCCGGGGAGGCGTCGAGGACGCGCCGGCTTACGGCCGTTCCTGGGCACCGGCGCTGAATGTCGAGGTGGGCAAGGAGGAAGGCGCGTCGTTCTGGATCGGCGGGTCGGCGAACTCCTTCAAGGCCGACGATCTAAAGGGCGCAACCGTCGGCGCCGGGTTCAAGCTTTCTTTCTAGGCGGCTGCCGACGCATCCGCTCGCGGCAATCCCCGGCGCGCGGTAATGATCGAGGGCGCGCCCGCGTTCCAGGATCGGGAGGCTTGAAATGCAACTCACCGGCACCCAGATCAGGTACTCGGCTTCCGACCTCAACAACTACCTGGCATGCCCCTACCTGGTCCGTCTCGACCTCGAGGCGGCGCGGGGCGAGCGGCCGCGGGCGCAGCGCGACGACCCTTCCGGCGACCTGGTGCGCCGCAAGGGGGACGAGCACGAGCGGGCCTACCTGGAGCTACTGCGCGCCCAGGGCCGGAGCATCATCGAGATCGTCCGCGGCCCTGCCGCGGTCGGCGATACGGTCGCCGCCCTGCGCGAGGGGCCCGACGTCGTCTACCAGGCGGCATTCCGGGACGACGCGTGGCAGGGCTACGCCGACTTCCTCTTCAAGGTGGAGGTCCCGTCGGATCTCGGCGCCTACAGCTACGAGCCGGCAGATACCAAGCTCGCACGCGGCATGAAGCCCTACTTCGTGCTGCAGCTTTGCGTCTACGCGGAGGCCCTGGCCAGGCTCCAAGGTGTCGAGCCCGAGTTCCTCCATGTCATCCTGGGCGACTTGCGACGCGAGACCGTGGCGCGGCGGGACTTCGCGGCGTACTTTCGGCGCGTTCGCGAGCGGTTCCTGGCAGACGTGGCGCACGGCCGGCTGGCCGCGCATCCGGAGCCGGTCGAGCACTGCGGCCTTTGCCCCTGGGCCGAGGAGTGCCGGCGGGAGTGGGAGGCCGCCGACGATCTGTGCCTGGTGGCGGGAATGCGCCGCGATCATGCGGCCAACCTGCGCGAGGCGGGCCTCGGCACGCTCACCCGCCTGGCGGAGGAAGATCCTGCGGCGCCGCCGGACGGGTTCAATCCCGCCGTGTTCGCCCGCTTGCAGGATCAGGCCGCCCTGCAGCTTCAGACCCGCCGCTCCGGCGAGCCGGCCCGGCGCGTGCTGTCGCCCGAGGAGGGGCGCGGGCTGGCCCTCTTGCCGGCACCAGATCCGGGCGACGTGTTCTTCGACATGGAAGGCGATCCATACGTCGCCGGCGGCCTGGAGTACCTGTTCGGATTCGTGCCGCAGGAGGGCGGCGAGTGGCGCTTCCAGGACCTCTGGGCGCACGACGCGGCCTCCGAGCGACAGGCATTCGAGACCTTTGTCGACATGGTGTCGGCGCGGCGCAAGCGCTTCCCGGGGATGCACATCTACCACTACGCCGCCTACGAGGCGACCGCCCTCAAGCGCCTGGCCGGCCAGTACGGCACGCGCGAAAACGAGATCGACGATCTGCTCCGCGGCGGGGTGCTGGTCGACCTGTACCGCGTGGTGCGTCAGGGTTTGCGGGTGGGCAGGCCGAGTTACTCCATCAAGCAGTTGGAGATCTTCTACATGGGCTCCCGGCAAGCCGAGGTGAAGGACGCCGGCGGCTCGATCGTGGCCTACGAGCGCTGGCTCGAGTCGCAGGATCCGGCCATCCTCGCGGAGATCGGCCGCTACAACGAGGAGGATTGCGTATCCACCCGCCTGTTGCGGGACTGGCTCCTGACGCTGCGCGATCCGGCCATGCCGTGGTATTCGCCCGAATCACCCGTTCCGTCCGAGGCCCGCGAGGCCGTCCAGGCCGAGAATGCGGCCCTGTGCGCCGCGTTGCTGGAGGGAGTCGAGGAGGGCGATGCCCGGCCCGAGGCGGCCGGGCGGCGGCTCATGGCCGACGTCCTCGAGTATCACCGGCGCGAGGCCAAGCCCCAGTGGTGGGCATGGTTCGACCGGGCGCTCCAGGAAGACGACGCGTTGCGCGACGATCCCGACTGCCTGGCGGGTCTGAGCCCCGCCGGGCAGGTGGGAGTCGAGAAGCGATCGGAGATCCGGCGCTTCGCCTACCCACCGCAGCAGCACCGTTTCAGGTCCGGCGACGAGGCCTACGACGCCCGCACCGGGCTCCGGGCGGGCCGGGTCGTCGCCGTGCGCGACGATCGGGCCGAGATCGACCTCAAGCGGTCCCTGTCGCGGGCGGCCGAGGACTGGCCCGAGGCGATCAAGCCCGGGCCGCCGATCGAGACGTCGAGCCAGCGGGCGGCCCTGGTGCGCCTGGCGCGCGCCATCGGGTCGGGCGAGGCGCACCGCTATCGGGCGGCCTGGGACATCCTTACGGGGGCGCGGCCGCGTATTCGCGGAATCTCGCCCGGAGGGCCCCTGCAGAGCGGCACCCCCACGGAGACCGAGGCGTTGCGGCTATGCACCGGCCTCGACGCGAGCCACCTGGTCGTGCAGGGCCCGCCGGGAGCCGGCAAGACGTACCTCGGGGCGCGACTGATCGCCTCCCTCGTGGCCCAGGGTGCCCGCGTCGGCGTGTCTGCCCTGAGCCACAAGGCCATCCACAACCTGCTGGCGGAGACCGAACGCGTGGCCAGCAAGCGGGGTGTAGCGCTGCGGGGCCTCAAGAAGGCCAGCGAGAGCGATCCAGACACGCGGTTCCCCTCCGCCCACGGCCTCATAGAGAGCGTGACCGACTACGACCGCTTCCCGCAAGGGGGCTTCAACCTGCTGGCCGGCACCGCCTGGCTGTTCTGCCGGGATGACATGGACGGCAGCCTCGACTACCTGTTCCTCGACGAGGCCGGCCAGATCTCCCTGGCCGACGCCCTGGCGATGGGCACGGCGGCACGCAACCTCGTGCTGCTGGGCGACCCGCAGCAGTTGCCGCAGGTCCGTCAGGGCACCCACCCCGGCGGCGCCGGCCGGTCGGTCCTGGAGCACCTGCTCGCCGGCCACCTCACCATCCCGCCCGACCGCGGGCTTTTCCTGGCCGACACCTACCGGTTGCACCCGGCGATCTGCCGCTTCGTGTCGGAGATCTCCTACGAAGAGCGCCTACACTCGGCACCGGGTCGCGAAAAGCTTGCCCTGGACCCGGCTGGTGCGGGCCTGCGCTACCTTCCGGTCGAGCACGTCGGCAACTCGCAGGAATCCCACCAGGAGGCGCTAGCCATCGCCGCCGAGGTCAGCCGCCTGCTCGGGTTGGCGTATCGGGACGGCCGGAATGCCCCGCGGCCACTCACCGAGGCCGATATCATGGTAGTCGCGCCCTACAACCTCCAGGTCAAGCGCCTGCGCGACATCCTGCCGGCCGGTATCCGGGTGGGCACGGTCGACAAGTTCCAGGGCCAGGAGGCGCCGGTGGTCTTCTTCTCGATGGCCACGTCCAGCGGCGAGGATTTACCCCGCACGCTCGACTTCCTGTTCTCACGCCACCGTCTAAACGTGGCGATCTCCCGGGCCCAGTGCCTGGCCTATCTGGTCGCAAGCCCCCGCCTGCTGGACGTCCCGTGCCGCAGCCTCGACCAGATGCGCATGGTCAACGGCCTTTGCCGCCTGGTGGAGATGGCCTCGTAGGTTCACGCACGCCGGATCGGTTAGAGCCGCATGGACATTAAGTCGTTTCCGTTGACCAGACCACGGCCGGCCGGGAATTCTTTACGCATGGAAGGCGGTCGGTCCTGGCCGGCGGGGGGTTTCGCGCTTGGGCTGCCGCCCAGTCCCGGCCGGCGGGGACGGTTTCGCGCACGGGTTGCCAGTCAGTCGCGGCCGGGGGCCTGACGCATGAGGTGCGGCCAGTCCCGTCCGGCGGCGAGGTTTTCGCGCATGGGCTGCCGGCCAGTCCCGGCCGGCGGGGGGAACTTCACGCATGGGCTGCCGGCCAGTCCCGGCCGGCGGCCGAAAACGTCACGCATGGCCGGCCGGTCAGTCCTGGGCGAGGGCCTGACGCATGAGGTAAGGCCAGTCCCGGCCGGCGGGGAAAACTTCACGCATGGCCAGCCGGTCGGTCCTCCCCGGGGGCCTGACGCATGAGGTGCGGGCATTCCCGGCCGGCCGGGAAATCTTCACGCATGGCCAGCCGGTCAGCCCTTCCCGGGGTCTGACGCATGAGGTGCGGCCCGTCCCGGCCGGCGGAGAAATCTTCACTCATGGCCAGCCGGTCGGTCCTCCCCGGGGGCCTGACGCATGAGGTGCGGGCATTCCCGGCCGGCCGGGAAATCTTCATGCATGGCCAGCCGGTCAGCCCTTCCCGGGGTCTGATAGCGCGGCTCTGATGACTTCGCTCCGGCATCGCGGCCGGCACGGAGGCCGGCCCCACCCGTTGCATCGGTGGCGCAGGCCTCCGTGCCTGCGTCCGATAGGCGCCAGGTCATTTGAGCGCCGCTATGACGCATGAGGTGCGGCCCGTCCCGGCCGGCGGAGAAATCTTCACGCATGGCCTGCCGGTCAGTTCTGGCCCGGTGGCCTGAAGCATGAGGTGCGGGCATTCCCGGCCGGCCGGGAAATCTTCACGCATGGCCAGCCGGTCAGTCCTTCCCGGGGTCTGACGCATGAGGTGCGGCCCGTCCCGGCCGGCCGGGAAATCTTCACGCATGGCCTGCCGGTCAGTTCTGGCCCGGTGGTCTGACGCATGAGGCGCGGCCGGTCCCGGCGGTGAAAGCTTCACGCATGGGATCCGGTCCAGTCCCTGGCGGCCGTTTGCAGCGGGGAACAGCCAGGCAGCAAGCCCGACGAACGGGCTAGAGTCGCCAGGTCTCGGGCGGCAGGGGCGGATTGACCGCGGCGCCGTCGATGACCTGCCGCAAGAACTCGCCCTGCCCGCCGCCGAGCGACGACGCGAAGACCTGGCGGGTCACGGGCAGGAATGTCGCGGGATCGAGGCCCACACGCTCGCTGGCTGCGCCCGGTACTCGCGAGGGCCAGACGTCGAGGACCTCGACTGCCTTGCCGTCGATCGTGGCAAGACCTTGGTAGCGCAGGCGCGCATCTGGGGTGAGCACGGCGCCGACCATGGCCGTGAAGTCGGTCTGGTCGATGCGGAGCCGGCGGGGCGACACCACGTGCTCGTCTTCGTACGGGAACGATCGGGTGACGGTCACCGAGCCGACCGTGAGCTGGAGCGTCACGCGACGGTCGTTTAGAAACAGCAGCTCCGAACCGGACAGATCGGGCCGGAACGCCCGGACCTGCGTCCCGCGAATCCACCGTCGCACCACGTCGGTGCGGAACGCCATGCTCGCGAATTGCGGCCTGCCCTGCCAATCGATCTCGCTGGTCGCCACCGTCCCGGCGAAGGTCCTGAGCTGCCCCATGGCTGCGACAAGCTTGCCGCGCAGCGCCTGCGCCGGATCGGCCGGGCTTGGCGCGCCCGCGGACACCGAAGTGCCGGCGGCCGCGGCTGGCGATACTCCTGAGGCCGTGGCTGGCGCGGTCCTTGAGGCCGCGGCCGGCGAGGTTCTTGAGGCCGTGGCTGGCGAGGTCCTTGCGGCCCCGGCTTGCGAGGTTCCAGAAGCCGCGGCTAGCGAGATGCCCGGGGTCGCGGTCTGCGCAGCCTTCCCGCCGCGAGCAACCTGCTGGCCGGGAGCGGAGGCAGCACGCAGCGTGGGTTCGGTCCCGCAGCCGGCCAAGGCCAGCGACAGGGTGAGCGCGAAACGGAAACGCAACGACGGCACCCTCCTCGATCCGGTGCCAAGTTAACACATGTCTTAAACTGAGCCTAGTCTCGCCTTAACTCGAGGAGGATTGCCCGTGGCGGATCTGGAAGTCGCGCCTGGCGTGATCGTGCCGGCCGACGCGATCGCCTTCCAGGCGGTTCGCGCCTCGGGACCTGGCGGACAAAACGTCAACAAGGTCGCGAGCAAGGTGATGCTGCGCGTCGCGGTCGATCGCATCTCCGGCCTGGCCCCGGACGCCCGGACGCGGCTGCAAAAGCTGGCCGGCACCCGGTGGGTGGAGGGCGACGAACTGGTCGTGACTTCGTCGGAGACGAGGAACCAGCTCGAGAACCGGCGCCTTGCCGAAGAGAAGCTCGTGGCGCTGATCCGCCGCGCCCTGGTCCCGCCGCGGCTGCGCCGCAAGACGCGCCCCACCATGGCCTCGCGGGAGCGCCGCCTGGCAGGCAAGCAAGCCCGGGCCCGGGTCAAGCGCGGCCGCACCCCGCCCGGCGAGGGGCTGGACTGAAGGGCGCCCAGAGAGACCATCCGGGAGAAACAGGCGCCCGACTGCCAGGATCGCCGGCGAGTCAGCATAGAGCGCCGGCAGGTAGGGCTGGGGCGCAGGCAGATCGGCCAGGAGCGCCGGGAAGTCTGGCTGGGGCGCCGGCAGGTCGGCCAGGAGCGCCGGGAAGTCTGGCTAGGGCGGCGGCAGGTCGGCCAGGAGCGCCGGGCGGTCTGCCTTGAGCGCCGGCGGGTTAATCGCGCTCGGACCGTATCGCCCGGTGGCGTGTCTGGTCCCGGAACTTGAGGGTCGTGGGTTCCATGCCGCCGGCGATCGCCTCCTCGGCAGGCGGCACGGCGCTCGGGTAGGCGATGGTCTGGTTGGGCTGGGATTCGGGCAGGTCCGCGGCGGGGTAGAACGCGTGCCGGAAGGCCGCTTCCTCGGTCGGCGCGTGTACGGGGGGCCCTTCGGCGCTCGTGTGGCCCACGACCACGCGGCCCGTGTGCTGGTTCAGGAACACCGTCGCCAGGCGGCGGCGGCTCCCGACCACCGCGGCTTGCCAGCGGCCGTCTTCCAGTCGCAGCCCTTCCAAGCTGGCCGCGGGATCCCCGGCAGTGTCCCGGAGATAGGCCTCGAAGAGCCTTTCGGCTTCATCGCGGTCGATCCCGTATTCGTCGACTACTTTCATGGCGCGCAGTCTATGCGCTGCCGGGGGAGGGGGAAAGGCCTGGTCGCCCGTAATATTTTCTCCGCCCGCCGCGTTGCCTATCCAGGAGGTTCGACACGATGTGGCTCTTCACCGCCATCGGCTTTTTCAGCGTGGTTGCGCATCGGGACAGCCCCGAGTCGCTGCTCGTGCGCGCTCGCGCTTGCGAAGATCTCGCCGCTTTGCGCGAGCGCTACCTGCCCGACCTGTCTCCCACCGAGGCGACGCCCTCTGCGGACTATCCCTACCGGGCGACCGTCTCGCGCAAGGCATTCGGCCAGGCTCTGGTATGGCTGGCCACGACCATCGACTACGACAACTTCAAGACCCGCGTCGCCAAGGCCCAGGGGGCCGACCGCGCGCACCTCTACTCCGAGGTCTGGAGCGTCATGAGGGGGCTGGCGCCCGTCCTGGATGGGTAGAATGTGTCCCCCCAAAAATGCGACGGCCCCCGGAGGCCGGGGACCGCCGACGAAAGCTATGCGGGCTAGGCGCGCTTGCGGTAGGTGATGCGGCCGCGGGTGAGGTCGTAGGGAGAGAGATCGATCGTCACGCGGTCGCCTAGCAGCACGCGGATCCGGAACTTGCGCATCCGGCCCGCCAGGTGGCCAAGGACGACCACGTCGTTGTCGAGGCGCACGCGAAACATGCCGTTGGAGAGGGCCTCTTCAACGACGCCCTCCATCTCGATCGAGTCACCCTTCATCGTGTCACCTCAAAAACAAGCCGGGCCCACGCCAATCCGGGCGCAGACCCTGGTTATTCCAGAATTCTATTCAATTTTGGCGTGGCTCCATTCTACCGCTCATTAGCCGTCATGTCCGTCAAGATTTGTTGTGCAGTGTTGCAGGCACGAAAGAAACCGGCCAGGGAAGCCGATTAGGCAAGAGATGAGCCTGCAGACTCCCGCTGCCGACGTCGTTGCGGCGCGCCCGCGCTTTCGCGAACCGGTCAACGGCTTCCTGCACCTGGGCGGTTTCGTGCTGTCGGTGCTGGGCACGGCCCTGCTGCTCTGGCGGTGCTATCCAGACGCGGGCCGGATCGCGACGGCGGCGATCTTTGGCGGCACGATGTCGCTTTGTTTCCTTGCCAGCACTTTCCATCACCTGATAAGTGCCGCTCCGCGGACCGAGATCAGGCTCTTCCGCATCGATTACGCCGCCATCTATCCCTTCATCGCCGGTTGCTACACGCCGATCTGCATCCACATGCTGCCCGGGCCCAGTGGCCGCATCCTCCTGGCGATGGTCTGGGCGATCGCCATGATCGGCGTGGTGTACCAGCTGGCCCTCGCGCCCGATCCGCCCGACGTCGCGGCTCCACCCAGCCTGCTCATGACCGCCATCTACGTCGCCCTGGGCTGGTTGGCGGTCACGCAGCTCATGCCGCTGATCGCGGCGTCGCGGGGCTGGACGATCGGCCTGATGGCGGCCGGCGGACTCGCGTATACCTTCGGCGCGATCGTGTTCACGCGGAAACTCTTCGACTACTGGCCGGGACTGCTGGGCCACCACGAGATCTGGCACGTCTGCGTGCTTCTGGGCGCGGGCTGCCACTACTTCTATATCTACCTGAACATCGCCTGACGCGAGGCTACAATGGCCGAATGATCGATGCGCCCGTCAGCGAGCGGTTTGGCCTGTCCTGGCCGGGCAAGGCAGCCAGCCGCGAGGCGGCCGACGCGCCGAGCCGCTTTCAGCTCGTCTTTCGGCCTGACGAGAGCGTGCGGCCCGAGGGTGCCGAGCATCTCTTCGTCACCGGCGATTGCCTCGATGCGCTCAAATTGCTCGAACCCGAACTCGTCGGACGGGTCAAGGCCGTCGTGATCGACCCGCCTTACAACACGGGCCAGTCCTTCATCTACCCCGATCGCTTCCGCGACCGCTCGCTCGCGGCGGCCGACGGCCGCGACCACGCCGCATGGCTTTCGATGATGTTCCCCCGCCTGGCGCTGGCCCATCGCCTGCTGCGGCCCGACGGTGCGCTCTTCGTCACCATCGACGACGCGGAATGCCACCACCTGCGGATGCTCTGCGACGAGCTTTTCGGCGAAGGCAACTTCGTGACCTCCATCGCGTGGCAGCGCAAGGTCTCCCCGGCCAACGACGCCAGGTACTTCAGCAGCGACCACGACTGGATCCTGGTGTACGCCCGGGACAAGGCCGCCTGGCGGCCCAACCGCCTGCCCATGACCAGCCGGCAGCGCCGGTACTACCAGAACCCGGATGCCGATCCGCGCGGCCCCTGGAACTCGACGACGTACACCTGCAACAAGACGCGCAGCGAGCGGCCGAACCTCTACTACCCCATCCGCAATCCACACACCGGCGAGGACGCCTGGCCGAGCCCCGCGGCGGTCTGGGCCTATTCGCGGGAAGTGGCCGAACGCCACGCCCTGGAAGGCCTCCTCTACTGGGGCCGCGATGGCAAATCGCGCCGGCCGCGGTTCAAGAAGCACCTCTCGGCGGCCAGGCGGGTCGTGCCGCGCACCGTGTGGACCTACTCCGAGGTCGGCAGCACGCAGAGCGCCACGCAAGCCCTGCGGGCCCTGCTGCCGGACATGAAGTTCGAGACCCCCAAGCCGCCGACCCTGATCCGGCGAATCCTGGAGATAGCGACCGATCCGGCGGGCGGCGACATCGTGCTCGACTGCTTCGCCGGATCCGGCACGACGGCCCAGGCCGTGCTGGAGGCCAACGCCGCCGACGGCGGCGACCGCCGCTTCGTCCTGGTCCAGTTGCCCGAACGCACGGCTTATGCCCGCTATCCCACGATCGCCGACATTGCCCGCGCACGTGTCGCTGAGGTGATTCGGAGACTTGGCAACAAGGTGGGATACCGCGCGTATCGGGTGGCGTCATAGCGGCGCTCAAATGACCTGGCGCCTATCGGACGCAGGCACGGAGGCCTGCGCCACCGATGCAACGGGTGGGGCCGGCCTCCGTGCCGGCCGCGATGCCGGA
>Ga0194120_10002135_pt1 | contig 34481 bp, 27 predicted proteins | sample TA2MahCa65mmetaG_FD_148642 | JGI IMG/M metagenome (GOLD analysis project Ga0194120, IMG submission 148642) | Freshwater microbial communities from Lake Tanganyika, Tanzania - TA2015019 Mahale Deep Cast 65m | ecosystem: Environmental > Aquatic > Freshwater > Lake | place: Tanzania: Lake... | reverse complement strand
CTCAAAGAAAACAAGCTGCCCTATCTCGACCATACGTTGACCGCGTTGTTGGAGGATCTGGACGCTTCCGGCGAACTCGACGAAACACTGATCGTCGTCATGAGCGAAATGGGGCGTACTCCCAAGATCAATGCCAGTGCTGGCCGGGATCATTGGACGTACTGCTATTCCATCGCGTTTTTCGGCGGTGGAATCCGGGGCGGAACGGTTTACGGCGCATCGGACGCTCATGCCGCCTACGTCAAAGACCGGCCGGCAAGCACCGCCGACATTTGTGCGACCGTCTACAAGGCGCTGGGAATCGATCCCGCTTCCACGGTGCCCGATCGCATCGGACGACCGGTGGGAATCGCGCATGGTGGCGTTCCGATCGATGAGATTCTCGCATGAGAATCACGCGTGTCGACTGCCATGTGCTGCTCGTTCCCAACCTTGATCCATCCGCCTGTTCTTCCGCGCAAGACGATCTGGTCGTGGAGATTCACACCGATGCGGGGATTGTCGGCATTGGCGAGTCGGATGTAAGTCCCTGGATCGGGCGCGAGTGCATCCGCGCGCGTGGCACGCACTGCATGTCGCTGGGTGTCGAGGAACTGCTACTCGGCGCCGACCCGATGCAACCGGAATCGCTTTGGGCGCGATTGTATTCGGCGACGAAGATGACGGGCCGTCGTGGAGCAATGATCTGCGCTTTAGGCGCCGTCGACATGGCGCTGTGGGACATCCGCGGCCAGGCCTTGGGCGAACCGGTCTGGAAGCTGCTCGGAGGGGCCGCGGTTCCGCATGTCGTTCCGTACGCGTCGCTTCTACCCACGGGCCATTCGCGGCAGGAACAGCGGGAGTCGCTGCTGCACAAGGTACGCCGCGCGCGTGAACTCGGGTTCCATGCCGCGAAGCTCGAAATCTGCTGGCAAGGACCGTACAGCCACGGCGGGCTTCAGGAGCCGGACGAAGCGGTTGTGGCCATGGTGGCGGAAGCGCGTGCCGCCGTCGGTCCGGAGATGACGCTGATGGTCGACGTCGCCTACGCCTGGAACGATGCACGACAAGCCCTGCGGATCCTGAAACAGTTGGAGCCTTACGACCTGTTTTTTCTGGAGACTCCTCTGAATATCGATGATCTTGCGGGACATGCTTTTCTGCACGACCATAGCCCGATCCGGATCGCGGCCGGGGAGTGGCAGAATACGCACTTTGAATTTCTCGATCTGGCGGACCGTGCAAAAATCGACGTGTTGCAGCCCGATGTGGGGCGCGTCGGCGGATTCACCGAAGCACGCAAGGTGGTTCAACTTGCCGAGGATCGGGGCAAACTGATCGTGCCACACTGTTGGAAAAGCGCCATCGGCATTGCCGCCAGCGTGCATCTGGCGGCTTCGACGAGTTGTTGTCCCTACGTCGAATTCATGCCGGCCGAGCTGTCGGAATCGGAACTGCGAACCAGCCTCGTCGAGGACGAACTCCTGCCGATCGGTGGAACGATTCCGCTCCCCGCTCGACCCGGTCTGGGAGTCCGTCTGAATCGGGACGCTTTGCGGCGATACTCAGTGAGCTGATTTCCCAATCGCTGCTAGCGCCCCGTCGTGGCAGTCGTGGGACGATCTGAACCGATGGGCGGCAATGTGATCGGCGGTAACTCCGCGATCAGGCTCGCAGCGCGCTCGTTCAGGAATACCTCGATATTGTCATCATTCTCGTACAATTCTCGGCCATGGGGTTGCAGGTTTCGCCCATGCATGGCTTCCCATTGGTCTGGCATTCCGTCGCGATCCGTATCGTGAATTGCTGCTGGTGGCGTCGCCGAAATGCGATCACTGCATGGTGACGTCGCAGGCGGCATCCACGACCTCCGCAGCGCCATCGCGAAAGAAAGAGACGGAAACGTGATCCAGAATGATATTTCGAGTTTGTTTTCCTCGCACCAGGAAGGCATCTGTTTCCGGACGTAAGCCGCCACGGTGCCGAACATGCCGTATCAAGACGTCATGAGTCGGACTGTCTGAATCTCCAATGACGATGGATGCGCCCGAAAAAGCTGTTCCGTTGCCCGGGACGGTCTGTCCAGCGATGTACGTGTTGGGTGGTACTTCGGCTTTGCGTTTCAGACGAATCATCCCCGACACATCGAAGACGATATACGCACCCGCCAATTTTCTCGCAACTGCCAGCGCCCAGCGAAACTGGCCCGGTTTCAGGTGCTTCTCATCCTGGCCTTTGTCCTCATCGTCCAGTCTCGTCACATGGATTACGGCTTTACCCCGCGCATGCACCGTTCTCGTTCCGAAGCCTTCAGCTCCGGGAAACGCCGGGACGTTCTCCCCCGCATCGAACTGGGGCATCGAGGATATAAGCAAAATCGACAGCAGCCAAATTGCAGTTTTCAAGATCGACACACACTTGAAGGGCACGTTCAGCGGGGATTCACCTGGACTGCGCTATGGTACTAGATTGCTCTATGGTAACTCCAGCAACGAATGTCTCCATTGCGATTTTTTGCACCATCGTGCACTTCCGCGCCAAAAAGGCCAAGAAGGAGAAACCGGCCGAACCGAGCTTTGACAAAGCACTAGCGGCGTGAATCGTCCCTGCCCGGTTCTTTGAGCTCAAAGCCGCTGCAGCGCCGCATGCGCAGCAGTTCGACGAAGCGAATGATCCGCTCGGCGGCGTCGGCAGTCGTCACGCCGCGGGGGTGAATATTGGAAATCAGATTACGCTGCGCGTCGCTGTGGGTCGGATCCGGGCGGTAGGCGAGGTAGGCCGAGAGCGATTGCGCGGTGGCCAGGCCTGGCCGTTCTCCGATCAGCAGCAGGACGACTTCCGGACGGAGGATCTCGCCGATCTCGTTCATCAAGGCGACGCGGCAGTAACGCACGACAAAAACGGGCCCGACCGCCCAGCGGCGAATTCGCGCCTGCGTGATCAGCATCGGAAGCAGGTCCGGAATCTGCGTGGCGACGGCGGCCGCCGAAAGCCCGTCGCCGATCACGAACTGCACGTCGATGGCTTGCCTCGCGTGCGTCCGCAGCGTTTCGCGCGACGGGTTCGACAGGATGCGGCCCCGATCGGGGCGCAGAAGATATTCCGATTTGTCCTGGACGCTTGAAGATAGTTCGAAAATCCCCAACTCCTGGATCAGCTGCTCGGGCCAGGCGGCGCGCCAATCGAGTTCCTTCTGGACGGCATCAACCGCCAACGCGTGATCCTGACGCAATTGCAACTGTGTTGACGTCGCGTACGACGGTGCGCGTCGGTCGACGAACAGGCGCGCCGGCGTGTGGCGGTCGATTAATTCCCGAAGGTCCTGGGAACGCAATCGATGCTCGTGTTCATCCGTCACGGCCAGGCTCCTTGCGTCCTTCGTCCGTTGAGGGTGCGCGTCGAGGATCGGCCAGCAGGTTCGCGATCGGCGGGCCGGGAAAAGAGTGCCGGGCCAACCCGTACCAGGCCACGATCAACAACAGGCTCATCCCAACCAGCACGGCGCCCGCCTTCTGATTGGGGGGCTGCAGTCCGATCAGGATCAGCGCCAGGCAGCCGACGACGCTGATCGCGCCGGCCGGTCGAAACCACTTTCCCAGGTGCCAGGGGCCCATACGCGTCCAGGATCGGCCGAACGCTCGCAGGCCCAGTGCGGTCGGCAGGACATACGACACATAGAGAAAAATCGTACAGACGGCCGTAATCGTGGAATAGACGGGAGAATAGACGGTGAAGAGGATCGCCGCGCTGGCGACACCCCAGATCGCCACGGCCGGCGAACGGTAACGAGGACTGATCTTGCGAAAGCGATACGGCAAACCTCCATCCCTTGCGAAGGCGAAGGCCATCCGTGAGGCCGATGTGACGGTGGCCAAGCCACAGAGGTACTGGGCGATCAGGATCGCGGCGAACAGGGGCAGACGCACGCCAGCCGGCACCATGGTTCGCATGACCCAGTAAAAAACGGTGGGGCCCTGCAACGCTGCCTCCTCGAGCGACGGCATCGCCATGACGATCGTTGCCAACATGATCCAGCCGGTGATCCCGGATAAGACAACCGACCGCACGATCCCGCTTGGCACATTCCGGGAGGCGCTCACCGTTTCTTCCGCCACATGCGCGGACGCGTCGAATCCGGTAATCGTGTAGGCCGGGAGCAGCCAGCCCAGCGCGAAGGCGACGCCGATCGATCCGTGTGCCGGCCAGACTCGACCGTCCGGGATTCCCGTGAAGTTGCTGAAGGTCCAAAGTCGGGAAAGGTCATGGGTCGCGCCGAACGAAAGCAGAGCGGCGACCAATGCCGTCGCGGTTGCCAGAATCCAATAGCCGCTGAAATCGGTCAACAATGCCGTAACGCGAATGCCGGCGTGGTTAAACGCCGCTTGCGTCAACGTGATCAGCGTTAAGGCGGATAGCTGGATCCACCAGCCGTGCGGAGAGTCTTGCCACGAAAGGCCGAAAGCCTGCACAAAGAACTCGTAAGTCCCCACGTTGATGGCGGCCAGCACTGTAACCAAACCGATCAGGTTGAACCAGGCGGTGCCCCAGCCCCAACCCCTGCCTCCCAGGATCGAGGCCCAGTGATAGAGTCCACCCGCAGTTGGAAATGCGGAAGCGATCTGCCCCATGCTCAGCGCGACGACTGTGGAGAAAGCACAGACCAACGGCCATCCCAGACCGATCGATGCCCCGCCGGCCGCACAGAATCCCAGATGAAATGAAGTGATGCCGCCCGCCAGGATACAGATGATTGAAAGCGAGATCGCCAGGTTGGAAAAGCTCCCCAAGCGGCGTGCGAGCTCCTGCGTGTAGCCGAGCTGCTGGAGGGTGTGCGCATCGGAGTCGAATTGCCGCGTCTCTTTCGACATCCCGTCGTTTTTCATCGGATCGCTCATCGGATCAGCGACTCAAATGCGTGAAACAATCGGTCCCGCACACGCTCCGCGTGCTCCGCCTGCTCGGCGTGCGGGGAAGCCGTCTGCGCCGCGGGCAGCATCGATATCGGCCGCATCGAGATGGGCGGGTTGGCCTCGGCGGGAAGTGCCGGGGGCGCTGCCAGCCGGTCACCGGCGAAAATTCCACGGCGCTGCAGCCAGGCGAGAAACTCGGGCGCGGGGCGGAGGCCGAAGACCCGCCGCGCCATCGCGGCGTCGTGGAAACTGGTCGTCTGATAATTCAACATCACGTCGTCCCCGCAAGGCACGCCCATAAAGTAATTGCAGCCTGCCGCCGTCAGCAGCATCAGCAGATTGTCGCACGAATTTTGATCGGCAATCGCGTGGTTCGTGTAGCAGACGTCACAACCCATGGGTAGTCCCAGGAATTTACCCATGAAGTGGTCTTCCAACCCGGCGCGCACGATCTGACGTTCGTCGTAAAGGTATTCGGGCCCGATAAAACCAACAACCGTATTCACCAGAAAGGGATCGAATGCCCGGGCCACGCCGTACGCCCGCGCCTCCAGCGTGAGTTGATCCAGGCCGGCGTGGGCCCCGGCCGACAGGGCACTGCCTTGTCCGGTTTCAAAGTACATCACCTGTTCACCCACCCAGGCTGTACTCGAACGTTGCCGATGTTGTTCCACAACGCGTTCGCGTCCTTCCCGCAGCAGGTCGAGCGTGACTCCGAAGCTGGCGTTTGCCGCCTGCGTACCGGCGATCGACTGAAACAGCAGATCGACCGGCGCGCCCCGATCGATGCAGGCGAGTTGCGTCGTAATATGCGCCAGGCAGCAAGCCTGGGTCGGAATTTCGCCGACCTCGATCATACGATTCAGACCGCGGAGGATCTTGTCGACGGTCTCGACCGAATCGGTCGCCGGATTGACGCCAATCACGGCGTCCCCGCAACCGAACAGCAGGCCATCGAGCGTAGACAGCAGGATACCGGCCAGATCGTCGGTCGGGTGATTGGGTTGCAGGCGGATTCCCAGAACACCTTGTTCGCCCATCGTATTGCGGCAGCGCGTGACATTACGAAATCGGCTGGCGGCAAAAATCAGATCCTTGTTGCTCATCAGTTTGGTCACGCCGGCAGCGATCTCTGGAAATATCGCACGACCGAGTCGCCGCAATTCGGCGGCTGTGGCCGCCTCATCGAGCAGGTATTCCCTCAACTGCCCAAGCGTCCAACGGCCATAGCGGGCAAACTCGGCGGTATCGATCTGCTCGCAGATCAATCGGCTGACGTCGTCCTGGTCGGGGTCGAGCAGGGGGAGACGCAGGATTTCGTCCAGCGTAAGCTCCGCCAGCGCCCATTTTGCGGCCACGCGCTCACGCTCCGAAGTTGCCGCGATCCCTGCGAGGGAATCGCCGGACTTGCATTCGTTCGCCTTGGCAAACAGTTCGCACAGGTCCCCGAAACGAAATCGCTCGCCGCGGACCGTCGCTGTGTAGGTCATAGGAATATTCCGAAGGACGGATGTCGTTCGCCATTATGGACCGGGCCTTGGGGGAAGGCGAGCCCCGCAAGGGTGAATGGGGATCGGTGCTTCATCGGCGAGCCTTATCACGGGCGCGGTCAGGAACTGCTATCATCGGCCGATAGCGAACGATCCCTGTCCGCCCACGAACAACGATCCGCGCCCGAGTGCGGGGCTCCGTAGATCGCTGGCCCTCGGAAATCGAAAATGCGACTACCGCGTTTGCCGGTCGATCCCCTGCCTGTCGATGACGTATTGGCATCGTTGATCGAGGCGCTGCGTCAGCATGGAATGGCGATCTTACGAGCGCCGACCGGTGCGGGCAAAACCACGCGAGTGCCACCGGCAATTGCCCGGGAGTTGCTCGAGCAGCGAAAACAGGTATGGATGCTCGAACCCCGCCGACTCGCCGCCCGCGCCGCCGCACGGCGGATGGCATTTGAGTGGGGATGCGCGGCAGGCGAACAGGTCGGCTATTGGGTTCGCAACGATCGGCGGGCGGGCCCCGCCACGCGCGTCCTGGTAATCACCGAAGGAATCTTCATGCGATGTTTGCTCCGAGATCCCTACCTGGAAAACGTCGGCGCGGTGGTGCTGGACGAATTCCACGAACGGAGCCTCGACAGCGATCTGGCCCTGGGAGCCGTTCGGCTGTTGCAGCAGACGGTGCGGCCCGATCTGAAGCTGCTGGTCATGTCGGCGACTCTGGATGTTCATCAGCTGTGCGAATTTCTTCCGCATGCGCCGCAGATCAGCAGCGAAGGACGTCTCTATCCGGTCGCGGTCCATTATCGGCCTCGAACGGCGCACCAGACTCTGGCGGACGCCGTGCGCGAGGCGGTGGAATTCGCGGCGCATCAGACGGCGGGCGATCTGCTGGTCTTCCTTCCGGGGATGGCCGAAATCAAAGCGGCCGAACGGGCACTGTCGGTATTTGCCGCCCGGGAGCAATTCGACGTGCGGATCCTGCATGGAGAGCTGCCGGTGGAGCAGCAGGATGCGGCATTGCTGCGCGGCGCGCGACGCAAGGTCGTGCTGTCGACCAACGTCGCGGAAACGTCGGTCACGGTCGAAGGGATTACCGCGGTCGTGGATAGCGGACTGATGCGACAACTGGTTTACGATCCGCGCGTCGGGCTTGATCGACGCGTTCTGGTTCCGGTTTCCCAATCGTCGGCGGAGCAGCGGATGGGGCGTGCCGGACGGCTGTCGGCGGGGATCTGCCTGCGTCTTTGGGACGCGAATTACCAGCGCGCGCGAGCGGCGCATGCGGAACCAGAAATTCGTCGCATCGATCTGGCTGGTGCGGTCCTGCAACTGACCGCGATGGGGGAGTCGGACGTGGAACGGTTCCCTTGGCTGGAAGCTCCACGCAGCGAGAGTATTGCGGCCGCCCGCGAACTGCTGGAGCGCCTAGGGGCGCTCCAGCAGGGAAAACTCACGGAATGCGGCGAGCGCATGAGCCATCTGGGAGTGACGCCACGGCTGGCGCGGATGCTGCTGGAGGGAGAGCGCTTGGGCGTGCTGCCCGAAGCGGGGTTGGCAGCGGCGTTGCTGTCGGAACGCGATCCTTTCCGTCGTGGCGAAAACCGGCATGGCGGCCGCCACGCCGGCCGCGGTGAGCCGCTGCCCGCCACACGATCCGACATCGTCGATCGCGTCGAAGGGCTATTGGAATTCGAACAGGCGCGTCGCGTCGACTTTCCGTTCGGGACCCTCTCACCCGGACAAGCACGATTCGTGCTCCAGGCGCGGGACCAGTTGCTGCGGACGATGCGCCGGGCCCGCGACGTTGGTTCGCGGCCGTCGGATTCAAGGTCCCTTGCGGATCGTCTGGGCCGCGCTCTTTTAGCGGGATTTCCTGACCGAGTCGTAAAGCGCCGCCAACCCGACTCGCCACGCGGCGTGATGGTGGGTGGTCGAGGCATCAAGCTGGAGGCCACCAGCGGCGTTTCGCAGTGGGAGCTGTTTCTCGCGGTCGACCTGGAGGCGGGAGCAGGCGAATCGCGAGTCTGGCTGGCAAGTGCGATCGAGCGGGAATGGCTCGATCCACGCCAGATCGCCTCGTCCACCGAACTTGAATTCGACGCGTCGTCCGAGCGGCTCGTGGCACGCCGGCGCGTTCGCTACAGCGATCTGATTCTCGAACAGGAAGTCGTCCCGATACCGAAAGATGAACGACCGGCAAGCCTGTTGGCGGAAGCCGCCAAAACCCATTGGGATCGGGTGATGCCTCCCCCCGACTCCGATGTCGGCCGCTTGCTGGTGCGTGTCGCATTCTTGCGCGAGGCGATGCCCGAACTGGAATTGCCGGAGATCGGCCCGGAACGACTCCGCGCGGCATTGCTCTGGCTTTGCGAGGGGTGTCGCGGGTTCGAAGATCTGCGCCGCGCCAACTGGGCCGCGGTCGTGAATGCCGAGCTGACTCCGCTGCAACGGGCGGCGCTGCAGCGGGAGGCACCTGAGAAAGTGCCCGTACCCAGCGGAAGCCAGATTTCCATCCTTTATCAGCATGGTCGTCCCCCGGTGCTTCCGGTGCGGATCCAGGAGTTGTTCGGTTGGAAGGAAACCCCACGCATCGCGGGTGGACGCGTCAAGTTGCTGTTGCACCTGCTGGGTCCGAATTATCGGCCCCAGCAGATTACCGACGATCTGGCCAGCTTCTGGACCAATGGCTACCCCACGATTCGGAAAGAACTGAAACGTCGTTACCCGCGTCACGCCTGGCCGGAAGATCCACGAACCGCGACCGCCGAAAGACGGCCTCAGCGTCGTTGACCGGGCAGGCGTTGTCCGATAGAGTCGCCCCATTGGCGCGCCGCGCTGCAACCACTCGGTCGCGGCGTACCCCATTCCGCGGCGTAACCTAATCATCAGCTAAATTCTGCTGGAGGCAGCCATGAAAGCGGCGTTCATCCACGAAACCGGTCCCGCGGAGAAGATCCAGTTCGGAGAGCTGCCGGTCCCCGTGCCGCAGTCAGGGCAGGTGCTGGTTCGCACCTGCGCCGTAAGCGTCAATCCGATCGACACCTATATCCGCAATGGCGCGAACTACTGGGAGCTTCCCAAACCATATATCCTTGGCGCCGACCTTGCGGGAATCGTCGAAGTCACAGGGCCCGGGGCCGGCCGATTCAAGGTTGGCGATCGGGTCTGGTGCAGTAACCAGGGCCTGATGGGACGCCAGGGAACGTTTGCCGAGTTCTGCGCCGTGGAGGAACGATTTCTTTATCGGACCCCGGACAAGGTCAGCGACGATGCGGCCGCCGCGTGCGCATTGGTCGGGATCACGGCGCACCTTGGGCTCTTCCAAACGGCGCGCATCCAATCCGGACAAACGCTGTTCGTGAATGGCGGCAGCGGTGGTGTCGGGTCGATGGTGATCCAGATGGCGAAAGCGGCTGGGGTGCGCGTGGTAGCTACCGCCGGCAGCGAGGAGAAAGTTGCCGCCTGCCTGGCTCTCGGCGCGGAGATGGCAATCAATTACAAGACCGAAGACGTGGCCGCGAAGGTGAAGCTGTTTCAGCCCGAAGGCGTCCATGTTTATTGGGAGACGACGCGCGACCCCGACTTCGATCGGATCGTGCCGCTGCTGGCCGAACGCGGAAAGATCATTCTGATGGCTGGAAGGGAAGCTCGCCCCGCATTTCCGGTAGGTCCGTTCTATGTCAAAGGCTGTTCGTTGCATGGGTTCGTGATGTTCAAAGCGACGCCCGACGAACAACGACAATGCGCCGAAGACATCAATCAGTGGCTCGTCAGCGGAAAAATTGTGCCGCGCATTTCTCATGTCCTTCCGCTGTCTCAAGCCGCGGAAAGCCATCGGCTGCAGGAAGCCAATACGCTGCGAAAGGAAGGCTCCTTGTCGGGCAAGATCGTGCTTCATCCTTGACCAACGATCGGCGCCGTCGCATGGGGCGAGGGATTCCGAGGCCCACCCGCACCTGAACGGGAGATTCTTCAAGCGTTCATTCGATCGACGGCTTCGCGTCGAAATTCGCCAACAGGTTGGAGAAGATCGCTTCGAACACAGGCTGCAGGCGATCGAATTCCCGGTCTTCCGCCTGGTACATCACCAGCAACGTCCAACGATCGTGACGGCCCAGCGATACTCCGCGAACTGCCGAGCCTACCAGCAAGTCAAGACAATAGAACCGCATGTCGAAACCGTGGATGTCTCGGCCCGCGATCGACTCCAGGACCGGATCCGACTCCAACTGCTTGTACTCGTCGCGCATCGCTTTCAGAGCCTGCATCGTCAGGTCGTGGGGATTTCCATCGCTATGCAGTTGCGCGACCCAGAACCCGCCATCGGGCGTCAAAAGTGTTACCGAGCGAGGCCAGCCACTTGCCAATTCCTCGGCGATCGTCCAGTTCTCCGGAAACAGGAACTTCAGCCCCAGGTTGTCGTATTGATTGCTCATTTGGCACCATTTTAGCGAGTTTCCGTGTGACGTGTCGGTGCTCCACCCGATCCTCTGTCGAGCGTTCCTCACCCAGGCCACCCGTTGCGTTGCCGAACTCCTGCAGCCGCCGGATTCCAGGCCTCACACCGGACAAAAGGTCCCGCCGGGAGCGATCGCCTGACCGCCGAAAACCGTCATAGGCGGTATCCATGGCAAATTCCCCCCCTACCGGAGCGAGGATATCGTTTTGTGAGGCGTTGCAGAAACTTGGGCGAATTCCAGGGGTTAAATGCCTAGGACTGGGTCGGCGGTATTCGACCAAGGAACGGCGTTGCGAATGGCGCCACCAGGTCGGTCGGGACGGTTTCCGGCGGAAATTCGGAGATCGATCTGGTACGACCGGGTTGACTTGCGGAAACTGATGGAGACAAACGGCGATTCGGTCCGATTCGAGCTGAAGATCCGCCGTGGCAATGCGCTAAATAACGGTGAGTTCCGCGAAGTATTGCGACGGAAAAATCGCGACGAGAGGCGAGGCATGACACGCAACGCAACTTTTCTTTCGGGCACGATTTTAATTCTTGGGATCGTTGGTACTACCAGCGGCGCCGAATCGGGGCGCGTGCAGCCGAGCGCCGCCGCCGAGCAGGTCGATCGGATTCTGGCGTCGGAACTGCCTGGTAGCGGTCCGCGCGCGCTCCTGGCTAATGACGAGATATTCATCCGCCGCGTGACGCTCGACCTGTTGGGCCAATCGCCGTCTCCGGAGGATGTGGTGCTGTTCAGCATCGATGATAGCGCCCAGAAGCGACAGGAGTTGATCGAACGTTTACTGAACGATCCCCGATTCGGTGAAAACTGGGGCCGTTACTGGCGCGACGTAATCTTCTACCGCAAAACGGAAGAGCGGGCGCTGTTTGCCGCTGAGGTCTGTGCGAAATATCTGGCAGAAGAGTTGAACCGCAATGCATCCTGGGATCAGATCGCAACCGCCTTCATCACGGCGACCGGCGACGTGCGTGAACATGGTAACGCCGGGCTGATCATGGCACAGGGCGGCAAACCCGAGGAAGTCGTCGCGGAAGTGTCGCGGATCTTTCTCGGGATCCAGATCCAGTGTGCGCAATGTCACGACCATCCGACCGATCGCTGGAAGCGGGAGCAGTTCCATGAATTAGCCGCGTTCTTTCCTCGTGTCGCTGTGCGCCGCGATATGAGCACGCAACCACCCACATTTACGGTCGTGGTCAACGACCGCGAGCAGTCGATGCCACGCCGCCCCAATGCGAATCAGCGGCAGATCGGCACCCCCGAACATCGGATGCCCGATAAGGACGATCCCAGCGCGCGGGGAACGGTGATGAACCCGGTTTTCTTCCTGACAGGTCAAAGCGTGAAGACTGGCACCAAGGACAGCGAACGGCGCGGCGCGTTGGCGGAATGGATCACCAATCCAGGCAACCCGTGGTTTGCCAAGGCGTACGTCAATCGCATCTGGGCGGAACTGGTTGGCGAAGGGTTTTACGAGCCGATCGATGACCTGGGGCCCGATCGCGAGTGTGCCACACCGGCGACGCTGGATTACCTGGCCGCCCGGTTCGTCGAAAGTGGCTACGACACGCGATGGTTGTTCCACACGATTATGTCGACGGAGGCCTACCAGCACGCAAGTCTGGCCCGGCACCCTCCGGATACAGCGCCATTTCAGGCCAGTGTGCCGCAGCGGCTGCGCGCCGACCAGATCTACAGCCAGATCAGTAATCTCTTCGGCATCCCCGAAAGTGGCGCGCCGGCGGGAGCGGCCGCGCGCCCCGGCTTGATGAATCGTTCGCCTCGTTTTCAGTTCAACTCCATTTTCGGCTACGATCCTAGTGCGCCACGCGATGAAGTTGCCGGCTCGATTCCGCAGGCACTCCTGCTGATGAATCACAACGTGGTCCGGCAAGGCGTTGATGCCCGGCGCGGCGTTCTTGCCCGCCTGCTGGGCTCCGTCAAGAACGACGACGAACTGATCGTGGAATTGTACCTCCGCACATTGTCCCGACAGCCGTCCGACGGCGAGCTTGACGTCTGTCGCAAGTTCATCCGGGAGGTAGGGAATCGCTCGGAAGCGTTTGAGGACATCTTGTGGTCTCTTGTGAATTCCACGGAGTTCCTGCATCGTCGTTGATCGGGCCGCTTTTCCCGACCGGGGTGGGAAATCCGAGTCACCGTATCCACTCTCCATTCGGAGTTGCAACATGAACGAACAATTTCATCGGGAAACGGAAATCGAACTGCGTCACGGCCATACGGTTGGCAGACGCGAGTTCTTTCGCCGCATTACGCTTTCGGCCGGCGCCGCGGGCTTCTTGAGTTGGGCCGATCTGGTTACGGCAAAGGCCGACCAGATTCGGCAGGACGGCCGAGCCTGCATCCTGCTCTGGATGCAGGGAGGCCCCAGCCAGTTCGAGACATTTTCGCCAAAGCCAGGGCACGAAAACGGCGGCGAAACCAAGGCGATCGATACACGGACCGCGGGGCTTCAGTTCTCGGAAAATCTCCCGGAACTGTCCCGCGTCACGGAAGATCTCTGCCTGATTCGATCGATGACCAGTAAAGAAGGAAACCATCCACGGGCGACCTACTTGCTGCACACCGGTTATCTGCCGACCGCCAGCTTGAAGTACCCCACGCTGGGTTCGGTGGTCGCTCGAGAACGATCCGACAGGAATTTTGACCTTCCCAGTTTTGTGCGGATCGGCCGAGGTCGACAGGGCAATGACTCGGCGGGATTTCTGGGCGTCGAGTATGATCCGTTCGTGATCGGCGATCCCAATCGGCTTCCCGATAATACGACGTTGCCTACCGACGAACGGCGATTCCAACGCCGCCTGCGATTGCTGGGGCGACTCGAAACCGACTATGCCAACCGCGGCGGGAAACAGGAAGTCGTCGACCACGAGAAGCTCTACGCCAAAGCGTCCAAAATGATCCTCAGCTCGCGCATGGAGGCTTTTGACGTGAATCGCGAGTCATCGTCGGTTCGCGAGGCGTATGGGACAGGAGATTTCGCCACGGGCTGCCTGCTCGCTCGGCGGCTCATCGAGGCCGGTGTGACGTTTGTCGAAGTTACGGCCGGCAGCTGGGATACCCACGACGATAACTTTGATCGCTGCCGTAAACTGTGCGGCGACATCGACCGCCCCTTCGCGCAATTGATTCGGGACTTGCGTCAACGCGGTCTCTTGGACAAGACTCTGGTGGTATGGATGGGGGAGTTCGGACGTACACCGAAAATCAATCCACGCGGCGGGCGGGATCATTATCCTCGCGCGTTTGACGTCGTGCTGGCCGGAGCCGGTGTGCGCGGCGGTCAGGTAATCGGCCGCACCGATGCCGCGGGCGCCGATGTCAAGGACGAGCCGGTAGCCGTGAACGATCTCTTTCAGACGCTTTGCCACAGCATGAAGATCGACGCGAACCAGGAGAATATGAGCAGCATCGGACGACCGATCAAAGTCGTCGATGGTGGACAAGTCGTCGGCAAGGTGTTCGGGTAATCCTGTCGAGTCTCGTCGATGGTAAACGGATCGGCCCATTTCTCCCGGGCATGATTGTTCGTCGACGGCAATCGATTATCTTGGAACATGTCCACCAGGGTCCCGAAGTCCCGTGAATGCTCGGTCACGGTAAATTGCCGAACGATCGAACCGCATTGCGCCGGGGTTCCATGATCCGCCAAAGCCTGGCCGAGACAGGGTCAAGCCTCGCGCGCATTTCGATTCCACCTGGAGTTCCTTCATGCTAACGGCCGAATCGCGAAGATCCGACTTCCCCACTCTCTCCCGGATGGCCTACCTGAATACGGCGGCGGAAGGCATTGTGCCGCTCTGCGTCGGCGAGGCATTGCGCCAGTACTTCGCCGATAAACAACTCGGGATGGACGGGCGCGAGCGGCACTTTGCCGAATTGCGCGGTTTGCGAGCATTGACGGCGGAGTTCTATGGATTATCTGAGGACGAGGTCGCTGTTTGCTCGTGCACCTCGGAAGCATACAATCTGCTCGCCTCCGCGCTGCGTCTGCAACCGGGCGACGAAGTGGTCGTTAACGACCTGGACTTCCCCGCCGGTGTAACGCCCTGGTTGCAGAACTTCGAAGTTTCCGCGACTCGTGTCTGGCGCGCGCGGAACGGAATGCTGCTTTGCGACGATCTGGCGCCGCTCCTGGGACCGCGCACGCGCCTGGTCACGACGTCCCTGGTGAGCTTCTACAATGGATTTCGGCTGGACCTTCCCGAGTTTCTGGAGACGGTTCGGCGCTGCTCCCCGGCGCTGGTGGCCGTCGACGTCACGCAGGCATTGGGGCGCATCCCTCTCGACTTGCGCGGAGTCGACTGGATCGTCAGCAGCACGCACAAGTGGATTCTCGGCCCGCACGGTGGAGGACTGGTCGGAGTTCCCCGCGGACGGATGCAGGAACTGACGGCGCATGCCGGCGGATGGTACCACCTTCAGGAACCGTTTGGCGCCGAGCGATTTGAGCGGGCGATCAGCCAGCCGGGGGCGGCCAGCTTCGCTGTCGGAATGCCGAATTTCCCGGCAATCTATGCCACGCGCGCCGCTTTGAACTACATTCGCAATGTGGGTGTCGCGGCGATCGACTCCGCTGCCTCGCCGCTCGTCGAACAATGCCTGGACGGCCTGCGCAAGCTCCCGCTGCAACTGCTCACGCATCCCGAAGCGCCCCGCGCCGGAATCCTCGCCTTCCAGCATCCCGATGCGGAACGGGTCCACCGCGAATTGCGGCACCGCGGCATCCACCTGATGTGCAGCGCCGGGCGGCTGCGGATCGCCATCCACGGCTATAATACGGAACGCGATATCGAACAACTGCTGGATGCGTTGGGGTGAAGAGGGGAACGGGGGCAAGGAACAGGTTTCTATTGCGCGAAGTCAAGCGGCGCGGCGCGAGCCGCGTTGCCGCCAAAGACTCCCGACCCCGGTCTTGGAATTCGCATCGACTTTTGGCTGCGGTTGGCGATAATAAGGCTCGCAAGTCGTGCGGATCCGGCGCAACAGCTTTCCGGCAACGGACCGTATTCAACCGCGGAGAACAGACACGATGCTGACGATATTTGGCCGCAAGACGTACGGCGGTTTCTGTGACCGAATCGCCCGGCGTGATTTCCTGACGATTGGCGGCATGGCGTTAGGGGGATTGGCGATGCCGTCGCTGTTGCGTGCCGAAGCGCAGCCCTGGTCGCGCGGGCACAAGGCGATCATCAATGTTTTTCTGCCGGGTGGGCCTCCTCATATCGACATGTGGGATTTGAAGCCTGACGCGCCGCGCGAGATCCGCGGCGAGTACAATCCGATCAAGACGAACGTGCCGGGGTTGGAGATCTGCGAGTTATTCCCGAAGCTGGCGACGATGGCGGACAAGTTCGCGATTATTCGCTCGTTAAGCGACAGTTCGGGCGATCACAGCGCCTACCAGTGCATGACGGGGCGACGGCCTCGGGAAGGCCAGCCACCACCAGGCGGGTGGCCGTCGTTCGGGGCCTGGCAGAGTCGAATGCAGGGTCATGTCGATCCCGCGGTACCGCCGAACATTTCGCTGATGTATCGATGCAGCCATTCGGACTGGGGGAACTCTGGGGACGGCGGTTTTCTCGGCATCGGACATGCGCCGTTCAAGGTGGTTGATCGCGAAGCGACCGAGAAGCGGAAAACCGACAGCATGACTCTTCAGGGGATCACCCTGGAGCGGCTTGGAGACCGGGAGCTTCTGCGAACCTCGCTCGACCGATTCCGCCGGGATGCCGACAGCAGCGGTGCCATGGACGGACTCGATTCTTTTTCCCAAAAGGCAATGGGAATCCTCACTTCCAGCAGATTGGCGGAAGCGCTCGATTTGTCGCTGGAAGATCCCAAGGTCCTGGAAAAATACGGCGTGGACGATCCGATTTTCGAGCGCGACGGCGCGCCGCGCATGACGCGCAACTTCTGCATTGCTCGGCGGCTGGTGGAGGCGGGAGCGCGCGCGGTATCGATGAACTTCATTCGCTGGGACTGGCATGGTGGGGATGGCATGAATTTCGTCAATTCCAAACGGGATTTTCCGCTGTTGGACATCGGCCTTTCCTCCTTACTGCGTGATTTGAGTGAGCGAGGCATGGACCGCGACGTCAGCGTGATTGTCTGGGGCGAATTTGGCCGCACGCCGCGTCTGAACGGCATGAACAGCCGTGACCACTGGCCCCAGGCCAACGCGGCGGTGATCGCCGGAGGCGGAATGCGGCTGGGACAGGTCATCGGTCAGACCAACAAGTACGCCGAACACCCGGTCGACCGACCGATCAAGTTCCAGGAGGTGTTTGCGACGCTCTACGCGAAGGCCGGACTGGATCTCAACGTGAGGGAATTCGATTTGCGCGGCCGGCCGCAGTATCTTGTGGAACCTGGAAATGCGCCGATTCGGGAGCTGATCTGAATTGGTTCCCGAATCCACGTTGGACGATCTCCGATCGGACACCGCCCTCCAGGAAAGCGATACCGCTGGGCGAAGTGGAATACCGGTCGCCGGCACGCTACCGGCCCGCCCTCCGCTGGCCGACCAGTTCGCCATGCTGGTAGCCGTTGTGGTGCCATTCCTGGGAACGCTCGTGGCAGCCGCCCTGTTTTGGACGCACGGCGGAGTCGGCTGGTTGCATGTCGGGCTGCTCGTCGGTGGGTGGCTGGCTACCGGGCTGGGTATAACGATAGGGTTTCATCGGCTGCTGACACATCGCGGTTTCGAAACTTACGCGTTGATCCGCGCATTCTGGATGGCGATGGGCGCCATGGCGATTGAAGGCTCGCCGCTCGTCTGGTGCGCCATCCATCGGCGGCACCACGAGCACAGCGATCTGCCGGGGGACCCGCATTCTCCTCATCCACGCGGCGGCGGGTGGAATTCCACGCTGCGTGGACTCTGGAACGCGCAGGTCGGATGGCTCTTCGCCGGTTATTGGAGCGATCCCCAACTGCGGCGATATGTTCCCGATCTCCTGGCGGAGCCTTCGTTGGTTTGGGTCGATCGGTACTACTACTTGTTTGTTCTGATCAGTCTCGCGATTCCCACCGCGATCGCCGGCCTTGTCGGTGGCGGCGTCAACGCCGCGCTGATGGGACTGCTTTGGGGCGGATTGGTGCGCGTCTTTCTGACGCACCACATTACCTGGTCGATCAATTCGATTTGCCACGTTTACGGCAGCCGGATGTTTCGAACGGCTGACGGGTCCACCAATAACGCCCTTTGCGGGATTCTGGGGCTGGGCGAAGGCTGGCACAACAACCATCATGCCTTCCCGACTTCCGCTCGCCATGGCCTGGCCTGGTGGCAATTCGACGCAAGCTGGCTGGTGATTCGGTTGATGCAGGCATGCCGCCTGGCCTGGGACGTCAAATTGCCTTCGCCGAAGGCGATTGCCGCACGACGCATCTGAAGCGAGCCTCTACGCCCACGGGGGTTGGCTGGTTCGCCGTCAAGCAACGTCGATTTCGAAACCGGCGCGTTGCTCGCGCGACCGCATGGCGTTGGCCTGTTCGTCCGAGAGGAACTCCTCCTTAACCGGATCCCATTGCAGGCGTCGTTCGAGCTTCATGGCGATGTTGGCCATGTGGCAGTTTGTTGCGCAGCGATGGTGGGACTCGACGTCGGAAATCGGCTGCCGGCGACTCTTGACGCAGTCGAAGAAGTTCTGCATATGTGTCGTCGGCTCGCGATCGCCGTAGAGTTTGTAAACTTCCTCATCCAGATTCGCTTTTTCCTGGGCGGTCATCTGTTCCACGATCGCTCCCCGCAGTCCGCCGCGGTTCACGCGGATGCGTCCTTTGCTGCCGGAGATGATCAGTTCGTTCGGACCACTGAACAGTCGGATCACATTTCCGTTGGCATAGCGGAAATAGCAATGAAACTGGTGAGCCACATTGAATCCATTGGGGATCTCGCCAAAACTGCCGGCCCCTTCCAGTTCCACGGGCCCGGTCTTTTCGACTCCCAAAGCCCACAAGGCGATATCCATATGGTGCACACCCCAATCGGTGACCTGGCCTCCCGAATATTCGAGCCACCAGCGGAAATCGAAGTCATGACGCTGCTTGCAGTAGGGAACCAGGGGTGCCTGCCCCAGCCAGACGTTCCAGTCCAATTCGGCGGGCGGGTCGCCATTTTCAAATGGGCCGCCGCGCGTGCCCTTTTCCACGGAGACGAGCGCATCGAGACGGTCGCCGAGTCGGCCGCTGCGGGCGATGGCGACCGCCTTCAAGAACGCGGCTCCGAATTCCGAGCGCTGCTGGGTCCCGACCTGCACGATCCGCTTCGTTTCCTGCATGACTTTGATAATCTGCTGGCCTTCGCGAATCGTAAGCGTCAGTGGCTTTTCGCAGTAAACGTCCTTCCCGGCGCGCATCGCATCGATGGCGATCTTGGCGTGCCAGTGGTCGGGAGTACCGATCGTTACCAAGTCGATGTCGTCACGATCGAGCAACTTGCGGTAATCCTGATAGAGTTCACATTTGCCTTCGTAGCGTTCCGCGAAGAAGCGAGCGCTGCGGAGGTTGACGTCCGCGACGGCGACCATATTTCCCAGTCGGCCGGCCTGATGGCCGATCTCGGCTCCGCGACCAGGATGATCGCCTTTCCCGGTGTAACGATCCGAATAGATACTGGTTCCAATCGCGCCGACGTTGAATCGATCGCTTGGCGCTTCCTTACCGCGTGCGGTTCGCACGAGCAATGGCACTCCCAGCGCCGAAGCGGCGGTGACCGTCGAATTCGAAAGAAATGCGCGACGACTGGGACGATCCGATGCATTGACTGGCATAGTTCAACTCGCTCGACTTGGGATGCTCTCGAAAATATGGATCGCTACAGTCGTCTCCGACCGCGACTCCGCCATCTGGCCGCGTATTGTACATCGCCGCCGCCTGCCAAGGCAGTAGTTCCTTGGAGGCGCGACGATCCGCTCGCATCCGATCGTCATGGCAGCGCGTTGGCCATTACCCCTGGTGCCTGCCCGCCTATCGCCCGGCGGCGGAGTCCAGTGGAAGGTCCGACGGTACCTTGATGATCGGATCACCGACGCGAACGATCGCAGCCTGAATGACCTTGGCATACACGCCGCGAAGCCGCAGCTGTTTGCCCTGGGGAGAATTGACCCAGGCCAGCGCATCGGAACCGAAGCGCTCCCCGAATTTCTGGCAACCGTTATGAGGTTGTCCGGTGATCTCGACCAGGCACGCGCCGATCCGCAATCGCTGCCCGGTCAGGAGATTCTCGCGACGAAGATCGAAATCGACGAACAGGTTGTCTCCGGCCTGGGACCAGGACGGTTTGTCGCCTGCGATCAGCTGGATCATCCGCGCGTTCATGATGCAGATCTGCACGTCTGGGTCCGGTCCTCCATCGGGTAACTTGAGCCAGCAATTGTCGGCCCAGCGGTCACCTTCCGTTCCTGCTTCCGGGCTCAAACGGCAGGCCATCAGGCTTTGCCGTTTGCCCGGACCAGGCCGAATGACAATCGCCTCCAAGACGCCATGATCGGCCGGTGACTGGCGCAGATGCGGCAATCCAGCTTCGATCTCGGCCGCCGTGCGAAACACGAATTCAGACATGGACGTTCCTGGTGGAAGCGAGTGAGGAACTGGAATGACTCCGGATTCTATCGCAACCATAATTGCATATCACCGGGAGGAGACTGGGGCAGGATGCCCCAGCAACGTAAGGAGGTCGGGGCAGGATGGCTGGGGGCTGTGCGAATGCGCGGTGGAGTCAATTTTTTGGGGATACGATCTGCGACGGCGACGGCCGTGACGACGGAGTGCTGTCGCTTACGCCGCTAGCGGCGTGTTACAATTGCCTGCCACTGGCGTACCTGACAAGCGAACCCTCGGAGCCGGAAAATGGCTTGCAGTGGTAAGCACTTCCCGCCGATCGTACTGTTGGCAATTTTCCCCGCGGTGTCATTTTTTTTCGCGGTGTCATTGTCGTGGGGGCCAGCTGGGAATGTCGTTGCGTTCGGACAATCTCCGGCGGACATTGGACCGCCAGCAACTCGTCCCACGCCGCCCCGGCCGCCCGACGCGGTGGGGATCCGGAAGTTGATCGATGATCTGGATGCGCCGCAGTTCGATCGGCGCGACGTCGCCTACAGACGGTTGTTGGAACTTGGGGAATCGGCCATTCCCCAATTGACCGAAGCACTGAAAAGTCCCTCCGCGGAAGTCCGTTATCGAGCACGGCGCGTGATGACGCTGACCCACGAACAAGGGTTGGTTCGCGCGTTTGAGCAACTCGCTGCTGCCGATCCCGACCGGATCGACGTCGAGCGGGGAATGTGGTTGATTGCCCGAATCCTCGACCCTGCCTGTTCTCTCGAAGAAATCCAGAAGTCGCTCGACGAATTAGCCGACCGTGTGCGACGCCAACTCGAGCCGACCAGCCCGGCCAGCGATGCCGAACCACAGCAGGCGATTGCCGCGTTGCAGCAGGTACTGTTCGGCGATTTTGGCTTGCGCGGCAACGATGCGGATTACACCAATCCCGATAATAGTTCGATTGCCGCCGTCCTGCGTTCGAGAAAGGGGTTGCCGATCACCCTGTCGCAAGTCGTGATCGCGGTCGCGCGGCGCGTCGGCATCCCGATCGTCGGCCTACCGACGCCAGGCCGATACATCGTCAAGTACGACGGAAGCCGTGCGCCACGCCGCGCGGTACCCGACATCTACTTGAACCCGTACGAAGGCGGACGGATCCTGGACCAAGAGGCTTGGGACCGCAGCTTTCCCGGGTTGGATCCCAGCAACGTGAAGGCGGGCACATCGCACGAGATGCTGCAGAGAATGATGACGAATCTCGAGTCCCACCTTTTTGCGACGGGGCGCCACGAGCAAGGAGAATTGGCGAACCGATTGCGGCTGATTCTCGCCGCCAAATCCGAATAGTCGAGTAGGGTCGGATTCACACCCTATTAGTCCGCCTAACGGTTCAACTTTGGCCGAAACGTCCTGGAATTCCGCCGAACGAAACGCCTTCCTTGACGCTCAAAAACAGGACTGATAGACTCTCCCGGTTTATGCGCAGAGCATCGTGCCGGCCGTATCGGCGCCGCTGTGGAAACACCGACCCGGCACGGGAATCATAAACACACAAGGGTGAACGTCATGGCCAAGAAAACCGCCGCAAACGCAAAAATGATCTACTACTTTGGGAAATCGCGTTGCGACGGCAAAGGCGACATGAAGGCGCTGCTGGGAGGAAAAGGCTCAAATCTGGCCGCGATGACCCGGATCGGACTGCCGGTTCCGCCGGGTTTCACGATTACCACGGAGATGTGCATCGATTATTACCGGAGCGGGAAGAAATTCCCCGCCGGACTGGTCGACGAAATGGCCAAGGCGATCGCCTGGCTGGAAAAGGAAAACGGCAAGAAATTTGGCGATCCCAAGAACCCGCTGCTGGTTTCGGTCCGTTCGGGCGCACGGGACTCGATGCCCGGCATGATGGATACAATTCTGAACCTCGGATTGAACGACACGACCACGGAAGGCTTGAAAGCCGCCACGAACAATGGCCGCTTCGCCTGGGATTCGTACCGGCGTTTTGTGCAGATGTACGGCGATGTCGTGATGGGAGTACAGAAGCGCCACGAAAACGAGCACGAGCCGTTCGACGAGGTGATGGACCACCTGAAGCACGAACTTGGGGTGAAAGAGGACACCCAACTTTGCGAAGCCGATCTTCAGGAATTGGTGAAGCGATTCAAGAAACTGATCAAGGAGCGAACGGGAAAAGAATTTCCCAGCGATCCCGTGCGCCAGTTAGAGGGTGCGGTGGGCGCAGTATTTGGTTCCTGGATGAATGAACGAGCGATCATCTACCGGCAGAAGTACCGGATTCCCGACGATTGGGGCACCGCGGTCAATGTGCAGAGCATGGTCTTCGGCAACATGGGAGACGACAGCGCCACCGGAGTTGCATTTACGCGCGATCCGGCGACCGGCGAGAACGTGTTTTATGGCGAGTACCTGATCAATGCCCAGGGAGAGGATGTCGTGGCGGGAGTCCGCACACCCAATACCATTTCGCAAATGGCGCACGACCCGATCATCGGCGCGGCCTACAAGGAACTGGTCCAGGTTCGCAAGGCGTTGGAGAAGAACTTTGGCGACGTGCAGGATTTTGAATTTACGATCGAGCGCAAGAAACTGTACATGCTGCAGACCCGCAACGGCAAGCGCACCGCGCTGGCCTACGTGAAGATCGCGCACGACATGGTCAAAGAGAAATTGATGACCTCGGAACACGCGATTGCATCCGGAGATCCCGAGGCGCTGAACCAGTTGCTGCAGCCGGTGTTTGACCGGACGGCCTACGAAAAGGCCAAGAAGGAAGGGCGACTGATGGCGACCGGTTTGGCGGCGGGGCCCGGGGCCGCGTCGGGGCGGGTCGTGTTCACCGCAGCCAAAGCGGAAGAGCTGGCGCGCAACGGCGAGCATGTTGTACTGGCCCGCATCGAAACCAGCCCCGAAGATCTGCGCGGAATGATCGCCTCGGATGGAATTCTCACTTGCCGTGGCGGCGTCTCCAGCCACGCCGCGCTGGTTGCCCGACAGATGGGCAAAGTATGCGTGGCCGGCGTCGGGGAGATTCATATCGACTACAAGACGTCGAAATTGACCTGTGGCGGCGTCACGCTGAAGGAGGGCGATTCCATCAGCATCAATGGTTCCACCGGTGAGGTCTTTCATGGGCTGATTGCCACGACCGACAGCGAGCTAAAGCAGGTGCTGGTGACAAAAAAGCTCAAGCCTGCCGACAGCAAAGTCTTCCAGTACTACAACTTCGTGATGAAACTGGCCGACAAGTTCCGCCGGATGGGCATTCGCACCAACGCGGATCAGCCGGATCAAGTTGCCAATGCGATCGCCTTCGGCGCCGAGGGGATTGGGCTTTGCCGCACGGAGCATATGTTCTTTGAGGGCGATCGGATTATCGCCGTGCGCCAGATGATTCTGGCGGAGGACGAATCGACCCGCAAAGCGGCGCTGGAAAAGCTGCTTCCCCACCAGCAAAGTGACTTCGAGGGAATTTTCCGAGCGCTCAACGGATTGCCCGCCTGCATCCGACTGCTCGATCCGCCCTTGCACGAATTCCTGCCGCAGAAGGATAACGCCAAGGGACAGAAGGAAGTCGCCACGCAGCTGGGGGTTCCGGTCAGCAAGGTGGCGGAACGCGTCGAGGAGCTTCATGAGTTCAATCCGATGCTGGGCTTCCGCGGCTGCCGGTTAGGGATCCGATTCCCCGAGATCTCGGAAATGCAGGCGCGGGCGATTTTCCAGGCGGCTGCACAGGTGATCAAAGAGGGAATCAAGGTCAAGCCTGAAATCATGATTCCGCTCGTCGGATTCAAGAAGGAACTTGATCTGCAGGTGGAAATCGTGCATCGCGTTGCACGCGAAGTGATGAAAGCCACCGGGAAGAAGTTCGCCTACCAGGTAGGTACGATGATCGAAGTGCCGCGCGGCGCGCTCACGGCGAATGAGATCGCGGAAACGGCTGAGTTTTTCTCGTTCGGGACCAACGATCTGACCCAGACCTGCCTGGGGATGAGCCGCGACGATTCGGGCTCGTTCCTGCCTTCGTATCAGGGCGCCGAAATTATCAAGTCAAACCCGTTTGCCACGATCGACGCGACCGGTGTCGGGCAGCTGATGAAGATCGGCGTCGAGCGAGGTCGCTCGGTCCGCGCCGACCTGAAATGCGGTATTTGCGGCGAGCATGGCGGCGATCCGACCTCGGTCATTTTCTGCGATTCGATCGGGCTCAACTACGTGAGTTGTTCGCCATTCCGAGTGCCAATCGCACGGTTGGCGGCGGCGCAGGCGGCACTGAAAAAAGTGTACTAGCCCTTAAACAAGCGAACTCCCATCGCGAAAATATCGGTCACCCCTCGGCGATGCTGGAATTAACCACCGAGGGTCGGGAATTCTGGGCGGAACGTCGATGAACTATGGACTGCTGGCCGGCGCGACGATCGGCATGGGCGCCAGTGCTCTGAGCGGGGGGTGGATCAGCGCGATGTTTCATGCCGCGGGAGTCGGGACATTCGCGCTCGTCAACTGGTTGTTGATCGAGCGCCTGCATGCCGTCATCGGGCAGCACATTCGCGAGGTTCAGGGCATCGAACCCGCGGCGCTGACGACGTCCACGCGAATGCGTTTGCTGGCCGCGCTCAGCGTCGCACTTGTCGCGCACACACTGGCAACGCTCGCCGCCGCCATGGCGCATACTGTTCGCTGGCGAGGGATCACGTACAAGGTCGTTCCACCGGACGGTCTGCGGCTGGTCTCTTACGCACCGTTCCGATCAACCGCGCCGCCGCCCACTCGACGCGCCTCGTTCTGAAAATCAGCGATTAACAGCACCCAATTGCTGACTTCGGCGTTCTGGCCAAACTGTTCCCCGGGGTCATCTCTGGAATTCGGACACCAAGTCGACGGCCTGCCAAAGCCAGCTACCAATACGGATTGGGCCCGATTCGATTCGCTACGCCACGTGCCATTAGCCGGGCTTTGCCGCGATTCTTGTTTCGTCAAACCATTCCGCTCTCCGCTCCTATTTTCCCGATCCAATGAAACCTGTATCCTGATATCCGTAATCGTGATCGTCTAAACCGTTCCCCGTTCCCCGTTCCACCAAGAAAGCGAGGACTGAACTATGCGACGAACGTTTTGGTTCGCCGCGAGCCTGCTGGCGTGTGCCAGTCAGGTTGGCGGCGTGGAGTTTGAAAAGCCGGTTCGGCTGACGGCGGGAGGCAATCCAATCCGGGTTGAAAGTCCCGGTTATGCCGCGCCGTGTTGGGCGGATGTTGATGGTGATGGTGTCAAGGATCTTCTTGTTGGTCAGTTCCGCCAGGGCAAGATCCACTATTTTAAGAATCTGGGAGGCGGCAAGCTCGCGTCCGGCGAGTGGCTGAAGGCGGAGGGGGCAACCGCGGAAGTGCCCGGGGTTTGGTGATGCACCAGTTCGACTCCACAGGTTGTGGACCTCGACTGCGATGGCGTTAACGACATTCTCTCCGGTTCCTATTCGCGCATGGAACCTTCAATGGCGGGTTTGTTCCAGGTACTCAAAGGCAGTGCCGACGGAACGTTCAAGAAAGCGGCGGAACTCAAGGGCACGGACGGCGAGCCGCTGATCATTCCGATCAAGGACGAAAAGGAGCAGGTGCAGAATATCTGCACGCGTCCGACGGCCGTGGATTGGGATGGTGACGGGAAGCTCGATCTGGTCGTCGGCAACTTCGCCGGCAGCTTTTATCTGTTCCACGGCGAAGGCAAGGGCCAGTTTGCTCCGAAGCCCGAAGTGCTGATGGCGGACGCTGGACCGCTTCAGATCAAGGGCGTACATAGTGATCCGTTTGTTGTCGACATCGACGGCGACGGGGATCTCGATATTGTCAGCGGTTCCAGCAACGGTGGGGTGCAGTGGGCGGAGAATACCGCCGGAAAAGGCAAGAAGCCCGAACTGAAACAGTTCGTTGCGTTGATCGCGCCCTCTGCGGACGTTCCGTACGGACAGCCGGTCCAGGAGGACAATATCAAGGGACCATCGAACTCCACGCGCGTCTGGGTCGACGACGTGAACGGCGACGGCAAACTCGATATTCTGCTCGGCGACAACGTGACACTGGTATCGCCCGCCAAGGGATTATCGCTCGCGGAATTCAAGAAGAAATCCGACGAATGGCAGAAGGAATTTGAACAGGCCACGCGGATCAATGCCGCCGACAAAGAGGCGGCGGAGAAAGCCAGCAAGCGGATTAACGAACTTTACGCCGCGCGGCAGAAGTTCGTCAGCGAGGACCGCACCGGCTTTATCTGGCTTTATCTGGCCAGGTAGTCGTGGTGAAATCGGGCTTCGACCGAGCGATTCGGTGGCGTCCTGGTAGTAAGAAGACCGCAGCCGGGAACGATGGGGGATTCGCCCGATCGTTGCCCGGCTGTTTTTTTATGTGCCCCGAACCCCAACGGCGTCCAGGGCCTTACCGCCGCAACGGGACGAAGGTAAGTCGGTCGCCCGTGTGTGTTTTCAGACGAGTGCCACCAGCCCCATTCTCGCCAATCGCCGCGTCAGCTTCAGCAGCCGACGACGGTCGGGGAGTGCGCTGAGACGCAACCATTGGACGAACGTGCAGGGCGAGAATTCGACGAGCTCGTTCCAATAGACTTGCGATTCCAGGTCGAGCACCGCCGTCGCAACCAGTCCGCCGCGCGCGAAAAAGAGCAGGTGGGCCGGCAACTCGGCTTCCTCGCCCACAAAACGTCGCGTGCGAAAGGTGGTCCAGACGCGGATCGGGTTGACCTGAATCCGCCAGGTCGAGCGCGACGTCCGTTCGCGCAGCGCCGTTCCGACCACGCTGTGACATTCCTGGAATCGCAGGTGCTTCCAACGCTCCGCGCGGGCGAGTTCCTCGACCGCGTGCCGCGCCCGCTGGCAGGCCAGAAAATCGTGTTGTTCTTCGGTGACGTCGTCGCGCTCCGCCAGCCAGCCCAACATGCGATCGCCATCGGCAACGGAATGGTCATAAGCGTCAGGAAGGACTTGCGAGATGTACTCTTCGATCAGGATCCCGAGGTCGGCAAATGCCGGACGCAGGAATTCCAATTGTGCCGACAGCTTGTCGAATCGTTTCTGGAAGGTATCGCCCTGAAAGGCCTGGATGTCGGCGCGGCGCGTCCCGGCCTCAAACGTGAGGCTTCCGCTCGACGCCCGGCTCCATCGACGCCCGGTGACGCCACTGCCCAGCAGCAAGCGGCTGATCCTCTCCAGGTCGCGTCGATACTGTTCATCGGCGCCGGCCTTCGGTCCATTGTGCTTGATGAACGGGTCGGTGTCGCGGGGCGTTGGGTGTGTTGGGTTTGTTTTCATCTTCCCACCGTGATTTCTCGTCGCGCGGCGCGGGAAGCCGCGACCTGATTGACGATACGTCGCGCCCGGCGAACTTCATCGCGCCAGCCGCGGTCCGCTGGAAAGTCCTCGTCTCGCTCGATAAAGACCGCATCCAGCCGATCACCGGCCATGAGCACCGCATCCTGATACAACTCCCAGACAGCCTCCGGTACGGGAGTCGAATGGCTGTCGATGTAGCGGTCGAGCTGTTGATCAAAGAAGCCACCCGCCAGATGAATCTGCAGTCGGCTGGCGGCCGGAATCACCTCAGCGATGAACTGCCGCGCGTCAAACCCGAAATTCACGGCATTGGCGTAGACGTTGGTCACATCGAGCAACCAGCCGCAACCGGTGGTACCGAGGACCCGCCGCAAGAACGCCGCCTCGCTCATCGTTCCGTCAAGCCGAAACAGGTAGGCGATATTCTCCAGGTAAAAGTGCAGCGGATAGAAGTAATTCTGAATGCGTTCGACATTTCTGCGTACCGCATCCAGGGCGATTTCGGAAAACGGCGGCAGAGCAAAATGTCCCATTTCGGCGCCGCCGTCTCCTGAGCGCGTAAAGCCCAGGTGATCGCTCACCGATTGCGCGTCATTTTCCAGCGCAATCGCGCGGATCGCGTCGAGGTACCTGCGGTCCGGCGGGTCGGCGCTGGCCGGTGACATTTTCAGTGCATGCACACTGACGTAGGGCACCTGCGCGCCTTGTAGATAGCGGTCGGTCCGCAGCGGATCGTCGGCGCGCTCGAAGGTAATCTCGACCGCCGTCACCGCTGGCTCCCGCTCGACAATCAACCGATTCTGTTCCCGTAATGCGTAGCCGACTTCTGTGGGCATTTTCCGTCCTGCTCGTTCTAAAAAACCGGGTAGCAGCAGTTCCGCGAGTCGCGGGCGCTAAGGCAAGTCAAGCGCCACACGACTCCGAAAACCGTTTTAGACCGTGCGAATTCACTTCTTCTTGCGTCGACCACCACGGCAGCAGCGGCAACATCTGCAACAGCGATGATGTTCCCGGGCCGACTTGTTGGTGCTGGTTCGCAAAGCCGCCAGCTCGCGAATCCCAATCGTTCGTTCCGTCTTCATAGGTTTCTCCAGTGGGGTCCGGCGCAGGCCTGCCAACGCGGTGCGTTGTGGCAGCAATACGCCTGCGCTGTCTTTCGCCGCCTATCTTGAGGCACTCAGTCCCTTCGGAACCAAGGCCGTAAATCGGAGATGGCAACGTGCAGCCCAAATGCCAGACCAGTTGCCCCAAGCCGGGAGCGGGTGTAATCGCTTACTGCCACGGGACTTTCGCCGAATCGTCCGCCACGGCGACGGCCGGTGGCGACGGCGAATCCGTCGTCAATTCGACGCAAGTCGGCTCAAAAGGATAGCGCCGAGCGAGAAAGCGCGAGAAGCTCAGGCCAGGATCGGCGCGACGACGGAGCCGGCGACGTCGGTCAGGCGAAAATCCCGACCCTGGAAGCGGACGGTCAATCGCAGGTGGTCGATTCCAAGCAGGTGCAGCACGGTCGCGTGCAGATCGTGCACATGCACCAGGTTCTCGACCGCGTGGTAGCCGAGCTCGTCCGTGGCACCATAGGTGATTCCAGGCCGAATGCCGCCCCCCGCCAGCCAGATCGAGAACGCCCGCATGTGATGATCTCGCCCCACCTGCTCTCCCTTGCCGGATTGGGACATCGGCGTGCGGCCAAACTCGCCACCCCAGATCACCAGCGTCTCGTCGAGCATGCCGCGCTGCTTCAGATCCATGATCAATGCGGCGGACGCCTGGTCGCAGAATCCGGCACATTTACCCATGAACATCTTGATGTCGTTATGGTGATCCCAACCGCGATGGTAAAGCTGAATGAACCGCACGCCACGCTCGGCCATGCGCCGAGCGAGCAGGCAGTTGGCGGCAAAGCTCCCGTCGATCGACTGGACGCCGTACAACTGCCGTATCGATTCGGGTTCGTCTCGGATGTCCAAGAGCGACGGAACGCTGGACTGCATACGGAACGCCAGCTCGAGTTGCGCAATTCGAGCCGATATTTCCGGGTCGTCCGTGATTCCCAATTCCTCGTGGTTCAGGCGCCGGACGGCGTCGACGACTTCCTGCTGGCGTTGGGCATCGACACCCGCGGGACTACCAAGATACGGAACGGGGTCGCCCTGGGAATGGAATTGAATTCCTTGATGAGTGGCCGGCAGAAAACCATGGTGCCACTGTCTTGTGGAGATCGGTTGAGGATTCCTTCCTCCTTGCGATGTCAGCACGACAAATCCTGGCAGGTCTTGATTCTCGCTTCCCAGGCCATAGTGAATCCACGACCCCATACTCGGTCGACCGGAAATCGTCGTCCCGGTATTCATCATCGTATGGGCCGGATCATGGTTGATCGCGTCGGTGACCATCGACCGCACAATACAGATCTCATCTGCGATCGATCCGATCCGCGGCAGGACTTCGCTGATTTCCTGCCCCGACTGGCCGCATTTACGGAACGGAAACTGCGATCCGAGGCAGTAGAGTTTTTGCCCCTGCAGTTGGGCGATCGGCTGCCCGCTGATCACGGAAGCAGGCATCGGAGCACCGGTAAGCTCCGTCAGTTTCGGCTTATTATCAAACGTCTCGAACTGCGAAGGTCCTCCGGACATGTACAAGAATATGACACGCTTGGCCCGCGGCCGATGATGCGTCGGAGTGACGACCCCTTGCGTTGCCAGCCAATCGACGGCCGACAACGGGCCTGGAGTCTGCAGCAGCGAGGCCAGCGCGGTCGCGCCTAGCCATCCGCTGGTTCGCCCAAGGAAGGTCCGGCGTGCAATCCGATGATGAATGTCGCCTGGAGGTTGCATCGGCTTTGATCCCTCGGCCCTCGTGGAGCCGATCCCCGGGGGCCACGCATTGTACTGGTCCCCTTGCTTCACTTCTCGCCAGGATACAACAAACCAGATGCTTGCAAAGCCCGCAGCAGTTCGCGGCGGGCAACTCGCAACATGCGGCCGATCATTCCGCCCACGCGGGCCACGGCAGGCTTAGTGATCCGGTACCGAAGGCCGTCCTCGCGAGATGCCGATTGCGACCGCGAGTCACGTTGGCGCGGGCATTACCCGGAATGGTTGCCGGTTCGGGGAGGCGTCTGAGCCCCAAACACCAAGCAGGGCAGTTCCGCGGCCTCGGTCTCTCTGATATTCGGACGTTTTTCGAGCGTCCATGCCGGGCCTCATGCATTGTCAAGCGAGGACTTGGGGTTGGCACTCCGTACAACGGACTTCCAAGTCCGTTGCGCGACGTGTGTTGCGCCGGCCTGGAAGTCCGTCGTTCCCTAAGTCTAAGAGCTGACAACGCACGGGGGACGGGCTGATAAATCGACTCGATCGAACATCTTCCATTGTCAAGCCAGCGACTTTCATCTAAATAGAGTTGCGAAGATCCTGGGACGGTCGATCAGGAACAAGAGTCATGGTGGATTTCGAAGCGCGACTTGTTGCGGGTTGGAAGTCGCACCAGGCAGGCGATCTGGCGTCGGCCGAGAAGGTCTATCGCGAGGTGCTTTGCGAATCGCCAGAGAACGCCAACGCCTGGTGCTATCTGGGGATGGTCTGCCACGATCGACAGCGATTTGAAGAAGCCGTTCAAGCCTACCGGAAGGCGCTGGAAATCCAATCGCGCTTTCCGGTTGCCTGGAACAATCTGGGGAACAGTTTTCGGCAGTTGCGGCGGCTCGATGACGCCGTCGCCGCATTTGACCAAGCACTGCTGCTCAAGCCCGACTACGTGAATGCCTATCGCAACAAAGGCACGACCCTGCTTTGGGAAGGTCGAATCGATGCGGCGCTGGAGTGTTACCGGCAGGCGCTGCGATTGTCGCCGGACGATGCTGAGACGCACAAGAATATCGGTGTAATCGGGCTGATGCGGGGCGATTTTCGCGAAGGATGGCCCGAGTACGAATGGAGGCTGCGGCTGCCCGAATGCAGTTTTCCGGCCCCCGCGCAGCCGGCATGGGACGGATCCTGCCTGGACGGAAAAACGCTTTTGCTGGTGGGGGAGCAGGGGCTGGGGGATACGATCCAGTTTTTTCGATATGGCACGGAACTAAAACGCCGCTTCGATTGCCAGGTCGTACTTCAATGTCCCGCCGCGGTCATTCCTTTTCTAAAGTCGGGAAATGGTGTCGACCGGTTCGTGCCCAGCCAGGAGACGCCTCCCCGATTTGACGTATGGTGTCCGCTTTTGAGCGTGCCTGCGCGACTGGGCCACTGCGAGCCGCGGGAGTTTCCGAATTCCGTGCCCTATCTGCACGCGCAAGCGGATCGCGTCGAATTCTGGCGCTCGAAGCTCGAGGAATTCGGGGGCATGCGTGTCGGGCTCACCTGGCAGGGAAACCCCCAGCATCAGGCCGACCGCATTCGCAGCATCCCATTCGCAGAGCTGATTCCGCTCCAGAAGTTCGCGGGAGTCCAGTGGTTGAGCCTGCAGAAGGGCGCGGGGTTGGAACAGCGTGATCGCTTTGCGGGACAATTGGACGTCGAGCTGATTCCCGGCATGGACGAATCGAGCGCGGCGTTTCTGGACTCGGCGGCGATCATGCGCAACCTGGATCTCGTCATCACCATCGATTCCGCGATCGCGCACGTCGCCGGATCCCTGGGCGTTCCAACCTGGCTGCTGCTCGCCCACGTTCCCGACTGGCGCTGGATGCTCGATCGGACCGACAGCCCCTGGTACCCAAGCTTGCGGATTTTCAGGCAGCCGCGGGTCGGGGATTGGTCGAGCGTGATCGGGCAGATTGCGGAGGAATTACCGGCGATCGATGCTCGCGTCAGGAAGCGTCGCCCGGACGAGTTTCGGCTGGCGTCGTCGGCCGTCCAGCAACTGACCAGCGCGCGGCATGGCTTGTTGATCAGCAACCGAATGGACACTTACATCGGGCGTTCGATCGAATGCTACGGTGAATTCTCCGAGGGCGAGGTCGAACTGTTCCGGCAATTCGTGCGCGGCGGGCAGACGGTGATTGAGGCGGGCGCGAATATCGGCGCGCACACCATTCCGCTGGCGAAACTCGTCGGCGATCAGGGCAGGGTGCTGGCTTTTGAGCCGCAGCGGGCTCTGTTTGAGGCCCTTTGCGGAACCATTGCGCTCAACAGCCTCGCGAATGTGGAATGCCGCCATGCGGCTTTGGGAGCGGAATGTGGGTCGATCCAGGTGCCACGGTTGGCGTACGATCAACCCAATAACTTTGGTGGTCTGGCGCTGGGAGCGTATGACCGCGGTGAACCGGTCCCGTTATTGTCGATTGACTCGCTGTCGATTCCGCGCTGCGATTTTCTGAAAGCGGACGTGGAAGGAATGGAACTGGCGGTGCTGCAAGGTGGTCTGCGGACATTGCGACGGGACAAGCCGCTTCTTTACCTGGAAAATGATCGGCCAGAGAAATCGCCCGAGTTGATCTCCTTCCTGTTGGAAATCGGTTATCAGCTCTACTGGCACGTTCCGCCGCTTTACCGCTCCGACAACTATTTCGGCAATCCGCGAAACGAATTCCCAAACCTTGTATCGATCAACATGCTGGGGATACCCGCTGGCGCCCGGGTCGAGATCAAGGGATTGCGAAAGGTGCAAAACGCCCAAGATTTCTGGGGGCGATAAACCTTGAGCGGCCTGGCGGTGCACGGTCGAGGGCGCGTCGTCTACGCTGGTGGCGGATGAACTCGGAATCTCCACCGGAGCGGTCCAGCAGTCAAAGTACCGAGTGTTGTGGCGGCTTCGCGATGAGCTGAACGAACTGGCCCGAGATTTTCCCCACCGAACTTCCTTAACCACGCCCGATTCATGGTTCCATCGTATTGCCCACCGCGTCGTTAATTTCTGGAGTACCTGGTCAGGACACTGTCCGATCGCGACGCGGAATTACTCGACGCGCACCTCGCGGTGCGCGATGTCTTGAATTGAAGGTCTATTAGATTTAACGAGTCCGCGTCACAAACTGGGCTGACGGCCACTGTCGCTGCACGCGATCGAAGAATCTAACCCTAATCCAAGCTGATACTTACGGTACTTGGATCCATTGCGCGTCGATCCCGCATGCCCCGTTACTCGCTGGCTGTTCCCTCCTGGGGACGATTCTTGCGCAGCCGGCTGATGAAATCCCGCAAGTCGTCTGGCAATTCCATTTCAAAATGCAGTGGCTCGCCACTGATCGGGTGCAGAAAACCGATTTCGCGCGCATGCAGGGCCAGCCGCGGGGCGCCACTCCGGTCCGGTTTCGGTTTTTCAAACAGCGGCTGACAATAGACTTTGTCTCCACAAACAAAATGCCCGGCTTCGGACAGGTGGATGCGAATCTGATGCGTCCGTCCTGTTTCCAGGCGGCATTCCAGCAATTCGTAGGGTCCGAGCCTTTCAAGCGGGCGGAGATGGGTCACCGACAACTGACCTGTATTCGGCAACGTGGTGCTGCCGCGACGGCCATCGCCACGGTCGCGAACGAGATGGGAGCGGATGGTTTGAGCGGCGGGATGGCCATGCACGACGGTCAGATACGAGCGGCGGATGGTGTGGCGTCGGAATTGCTGGACGAGGCCCCGTTCGGCCGGTACCGTTCGCGCGAAAACCATCAGCCCGCTGGTATCACGGTCCAGTCGGTGCACGGCGCGCACCATGGGGAGTCGGCCCTGCGCGCGGTTGGGGTCTTTTCGCGACCGGGACG